>CAJDWA010000097.1_pt1 | contig 14076 bp, 13 predicted proteins | sample 7391461 | NCBI WGS metagenome assembly CAJDWA01 (sample SAMEA7055726, study PRJEB34461) | soil metagenome | biome: terrestrial ecosystem; feature: Peninsula; material: soil | place: Antarctica | collected 2016 | reverse complement strand
GGCTGGGCATAGGTCTCGCGGTGGTGCGCGATCTGGTGGAGGCGCATGGAGGAACCGTCGTGGGCCACAGCGCAGGGCGTCATCTTGGCAGTGAATTTGTGGTCACCCTGCCTTTATCCTGAAAAACGCGTTGGCAGCGCTCATCGTGAAAGCTGGTGCTCATCGGCCAGAGACCCTCGATCCATCAACGGTTTCAATTCATCATCGAACGAACGCCATCTCAGGTCAGGCCCTTCGATCCTGATGACGCCCGGTGCGTCCTGAAGCGATTTGCGTGCTTCGCACAGCGCAAATGCCAAAGCCTCGGTCCTGGAATGGAAATCGTGGCTGATCCCACTTTCCGACGTCATGGTCCACATGCCCAGTGCATTGGCCGCAAGTGACAAATCAAAGAAAGACTTGCGTGAAACAGACATGGCAGGATCGTGGCAGTGTCTATGTCCAAGACACGTGCAATTTCTGTCTTTTCGTCTAATCCAGCAAGTCTGTCAGACCCGCGCCGTGGGGTCGTTTGGCCCTGATCAAGACCTTCCAGAACAACGACTTTCGTGCGTCTGCGACGCCCAAGTCCCCTTTCTCATGCGTGGCTGTGTAGACCGATGAGGTGGGTAACCATTGCTCCGCAGCCGGTGCGCAGCCGCCTTGCGGTTGCGAGCGCGGAAAACAACCTGCCGCATCGATCGAGCGGCGCGGCTTGACGGTTGCCGCGACCCGCTTTCGGCCCAGCTCGCCGTTGCGAAGCGCCGTGATCGAACTGCAGGCTTCCCGGAAGCTGGATGGGTCCGAAGCGAACAAACGCAAGCAATCAACGGGCCGCGCCGTCAGTCCAGGCTCTCACCTTCGGCGCTTCAACCTGACTGCCATGAAGCGACGGTTGAGACGCGACCATGTTGCCGCGAAAAACGCTCGGATTTGGCTGTTGAACAGCAGCATCTGCGTACTGAGAAACACGATGGCAACATCAAGCAATACAGGGTCGAACAGGAAGCTCATGGCGGCCAGTTCTGGATTCATGACGAGCATGACCAGAGCAGCCGCGGCGACCACCCCGAGTAACGCGCGCCACCACCGTCGCTTCAATCTGGCAAGCGGGGATGGATTTTCTGGCATCTGGAGCCCTACCTTCCTGTCGTAGGCTGGAATCGTATGCTACGGACGTTCCAGGTGTTGAATACGCGTATAAATCTCAGTGTTGGGCGAGTGCCAAAGATCACAATTGGTGTCGCGCCGCGACCCATGGTATCGCCCTTTTCCCAGGTCGCGTTTGCATATAAAAAGCAACAGGCACCACTGCGCAAGCGTGGACGCGCCGACACCCATGTTGGTGCGCATGAAATACAGAACTGTCGATTGCGACATCAAGGACGACCGTGGAGTAACTCGTGTCCCGTCGATCCGATGGGTAGGTGTCGCACCAGGTCGTCGGCCTCGTCGCTCAGCCAGTCAGTTTTTCCGGCAAAGGACCAGGCGTCCTTGCGGCTCACACGATGATGAAGATCGGTACAGGACGAGCGGCTTATTCGAGTCGTCTAACGTCGTTCTTCCCACACTTGCGGCACCGAGAACTCCCATCGTAATGATCGTCCTCGAACTGGAACCGGTTCAAGGCGCCGTCGATTCATCCCGTCCGCCGCGTGATTTCACCATGTGGTGCTTGCGTAGCAACGCGCGCAGTTGGTGATAGCTGAGTCCCAACAATGGCGCGGCCTCGGTCTGGTTGTAACGGGCTTGGACGAGTGCACGCTCGACCAGATCGACTTCCAGGCGACCGATTTCCGATTTGAGGTCACATGGCAGCTGGATCGACTGCTCAGGCGGAGCCACCGTGGCGTCTTCGGGCTGGACCTCTGCGGGTGGCTGGAACGCGGACAAAAAGGGATCGAAAACGATGCTGTCTACGGGCTCGCCCACCGCTGCGCGATGAACGGAGCGCCCGACCACGTTCTTCAATTCACGCACATTGCCAGGCCACCCATAGTGCATCAGGGCTGCACCCGCACGCTCAGTAAAACCGGCGAAGAATTTCAGGCCTAGTTCCCGGCTGATGGTGACGGCAAAATGCTCGGCCAGTTTCAGGATATCTCCCGTGCGCACCCGCAACGGCGGCACCGTCAACACGTCGAAGGCCAGTCGGTCGAGCAGGTCGGCGCGAAACTGTCCGGCGCGCACGGCTGCCGGCAAGTCCCGGTTGGTGGCGCCGACGATGCGCACATCCACCTTCAAGGTTTCGTTGCCGCCGACGCGCTCGAACTGACCGTACTCGACCGCGCGCAGGATTTTTTCCTGCACGCGCATCGAGACGGTGGCCAGTTCGTCAAGAAACAGCGTGCCGCCATCGGCCTGCTCGAAACGGCCCACGTGGCGGTGGGTAGCGCCGGTGAAGGAGCCTGCCTCATGACCGAACAACTCGGTTTCCAGTAATGCTTCCGTCAAGGTCGCGCAGTTGAGCTTGACCAGCGGAGCCTCCCAGCGCGGCGACAGGTAATGCAGTCGTGCGGCAATCAGTTCTTTGCCCGTGCCGCGCTCGCCGATGACCAGTACCGGCTTGTCCACCGCGGCCGCGCGCGAGGTATGTTCCAGCAAGTTCAGAAACGCCGGCGACTCACCGAGCATGGCGGTGGTCTCGGTATCGAATGAAGACGGATCTGGCATGAGGGATCACAGGTGTTGTGGCGTACGCACGCACAGGCATGCGGATTGACGTCGCTCTCTGGCGATTTCTTATTGCACTATCTTATAGTTAATTTGACTCATATTAAGTTAAAACAACTTGAGAAAGATTCTGGTGTTGATGGCAACATGGAAATAAGCGTATATATATCAATGAGGTAGAGTTATTTGAGAATTTGGCATGGTATCTGCTTTATCTGCGACGTGATCCCTTAACTTTCACGAGGCAGGCAAACATGGGCGTCTTTTCGAGAATGAGCGACATCGTCAACTCCAACATCAACGCGATGCTGGACAAGGCTGAAAACCCGGAAAAAATGGTGCGGCTGATCATCCAGGAAATGGAAGACACGCTGGTGGAAGTCCGCTCCGCTGCGGCACGCGCGATCGCCGACCGCAAGGAACTGGAACGGCGCATCACCCACACCACGCGCGAGGCCGACGAATGGCAGCGCCGCGCTGAGCTGGCGATCACCAAGGGTCGCGATGACCTGGCCAAGGCCGCGCTTGCCGAAAAGAAACAGATGGAAGGCGCGCAGAGCTCGCTCAAGGAACAGTACAAGGAAGTCGAAGTCGGTTTGGCCAAACTCAACGACGACATCGGTGCACTGCAGACCAAGCTGGCCGATGCCAAGCATCGCCAGAAGCTGCTCGAGACCCGCCACGACACAGCGGCCTATCGCTTGAAGGCACGTAGCCGCATTCACGACGAGCGCATCAACGACGCGCTGGGCCGCTTCGACCACTACGAGCGCAAGCTGGAGGACATGGAAGGCAAGGTGGAAGCCTATGACCTGGGTAAACAGCACGACCTCGACCGCCAATTCGCGGATCTGGAAACGAACGAGCACGTCGAGGCAGAACTGGCTGCGCTGAAAGAGCGCATGGGCTCGGGAAAAGCTGCAAACAAGGAGTAAGAATCGATGGACAGTTTGACGGCTATCTTCGTCATTTTTTGCATCTTCGTCGCCCCGCTTTGGCTGATCATGCATTACGCGACCAAGCGTCGGCAGACGCAGAGCTTGACCCGGGAAGACGAAAAAATGCTTTCAGATTTGTGGCAATTAGCCAACAAGATGGAAAGCCGCGTGGCCTCGTTGGAAAGCATTCTCGACACACGCGCGCCCGGTTGGAGGGACAAGACATGAACCATTCACGTGATGAATACCGGCGGCACCCGATTTACCGCGATTCGGAACGCGGTGTGATTCTTGGTGTATGCGCCGGCATGGCAAACTTTTTCGACTGCCCGTTGTGGCTGGCACGCGTCGGCGCTTTGGCCTTAGGCTGGTTTTTCCCAGTCACTGTCGTCGTAGCCTATTTAGTCGCCGCCGTGATCATGCCGGAGCGACCGCTACGCTATTGCGGCAACGGTGATGAACGCAGCTGCTGGCAATCACGTCGGCCCCGAGGTGATGCATGAGACACGACAACAAGTGGCGTGCGCAGCGCTTTTACCGCGATCCACGCCACGGCAAACTGATGGGTGTGTGCGCGGGCCTGGCCGACTATTTTGGCTGGAACGTTACCTTCGTCCGCATCCTCGCGGTCATCGCGCTGTTGTGGTTCAACGGGCTGACCTTGATCGCGTACTTCGTCCTCGGTTTCATGCTGCCGATCAAACCAGAGAAGCTATACGATTGGGACACCGATGAAGAATATTGGCGCAGCGTCAGGCGCTCGGCCGACGGAACGTTTCGCGATGCACGCCATCGTTTTCGGGAGCTGGACATGAAGTTGCAGCGCATGGAAGGCTATGTCACCTCGAGTCGATACGATCTCGACCGACAATTTCGCGATCTGGAAGACTAGGAACCAACGATGGACAGCGGACAAATATTTGTTCTGATCATTATCATGAGCGCCTTGGCCACGGGCGTCGTCAAGCACTACCTTCGCATAAAAGAAAACCAGCCACGCGAAAACCCTAATTACCAGGCCCGTATTGACACCCTGGAGCGCCGCGTGCAGACCCTGGAGCGCATCGTGACCGACAAGGGTTACGATCTGAAACGCGAATTCGACAAGCTGTAAGCGCTGCGGTCAGCCCACACGACGATCCAGCCTAACGTAAAGTGACGTCCGCAAAGCATCATGACGGCTTGTCGGAAATTCGGGATAGAGCGGACGTCGCGTGTCGAAAAGCCCGCTCCCGAGCGCGCTGGGTGTGGACGCAAACACCGCCGCGTGGAGCGCATCATTCAGCGCAACCGCAGCTGGCCGATATTGGCCACGTACTGCTGGTCGCGTTCTCCACCGGGCTGCCGCATAGCGGTTGTTGGTTGTCAGCCGAACGCAGAGAACCTACGCTCAATGCGACAGATCAATGGCATAGGTCGCCGTTCCATCGCCGTTGTCTTTCACCATTTGAATATTCTCCAACCCTGCCGTCTTCGCGACATCAAGCTTGCCCGCCCGTCCGGTGAACACCACCGCGCCGCGCGTCTTTACCGGCGCGAATGACCATGAAGTGGCCTCCACATCGCCCACCCCGATTTGCTTCTTGTTTTCGATCCACTTCGCAAGGATTTCCCGCGTGCCATCCGGCGCCGCCAGCACGATGTTGCTGCCGTCGAGTCCGGGGAAATGGCCGCCGCCGCTGGCGCGGTAATTGTTGGTGACGATGATGAAGGGCTCGGTCGGTGTGACCGGTCTGCCTTGGTAGGCTAGCGTGGTAATGCGCTGGCCGATCGGCTGCGATACATCGATGACGTAATGAATACCGCCCTGGATCTGGTCGAAGTTGTAGCCGGTGAAGTGGCTGTTGATCAGCGCCTGCTGCTCGGCCTTGTTCGGATCGATGCGGTTGAAACGCTGGGCGGATTTCTCCAGCCATGCTTTCAGGCCAGCACCGTCGGTTTTCACGACGGCGAGCGTATTGGGGTAGAAGTACAGATCGGCGGCGTTTCGCAGGGTGAGCGGCCCGGGTACCACGTCGGTGTAGTCGTCGGGGCCGCCGAAGCCAGTGCGGAAGGCTGCCGCCGCGGATAGCACCGGGACGTCGGCCAGGTCGGGACGCGTGCGCGGCAGTTCGTTGCGCACATAGTCGATCTGCGCGGCGTTGACTGGCGCCAGCGCAGTCATGTTGCCTTCGTCGGCGAAATAGCTGCTCATGTGCACGGTGCTGGAACCGATCGGCGTGTTGACGTAGGCGATTGCAGCTTGATGCACGGCTTTCACCAGCGGTGCAATCGTGGGGTCGGGCGGCACGCACTGGTTTTTCTCGGGACAGATCGGGCGCACTTCGCTGTGCGTATTGTCGAGGTTAACCACCCAGCGGCCATCCTTGCGATCGAGTACCAGCTCGATCACGCCCAGGTCCTTGCCGAAGAAGCCGCCCATCACCGCCGGCACGTTGCGCACGAAACCCAGATGCGCGTCGACATCTTTCATGCCGGCGTAGCGCGGGCCGGGAAACTGCGTATGCGAGTGGCCAAGCAGGAGGACATCGATCCCAGGCACGCCGGCGAGGTACCAGCCGGCGTTTTCCATATCGCTGTCGTAGGGATGGGTGTCGAGGCCGCCGTGCAGGATCGCCACGATCAGGTCGGGGTGCTGCGCCTCCAGCTCGGGCAGGTATTTTTGCGCCGCTTCCACCACGCCGCTGGCGCTAACTTTGCCGGCCAGGTTGTGCTGGTCCCATTGCATGATCGGCGGTGGTGCGAAGCCGATGATACCCACGCGCAATGGCACGGTGATTTCGCTGCCATCGGCGCTCCAGACCTGGATGTTCTTGGTGATGATCGCCCACGGTTTGAGGATCGGTTTGCCGTCGCGCGCGCTGAAGACGTTCGCCAACACCAGCGGGTAGTGCGGGCCAGCGCAGTGAGTGTCATGACCGCCATCCACGTTCATCGGCGTGCCGGTGACCTGCGACAAGAAGCCCAGGCCATAGTTGAACTCGTGGTTGCCCAACGTGCCGCCGTCGTAGCCGACCGCATCCATGGCTCTGTAAACGGCCAACTCCTGGTCGCAGGCGACCGGCTCTACCAGTGCCTGATAGTCTGCCAGCACGCTGCCCTGGATCGTGTCGCCGGCATCGAACAGGAAGTTGTTGGCAAACTCTTTGCGCGCCCTCTCGATCAAGGTCGCGGTGCGCTCGAAGCCCACGGTGGGATCTGGCTTCAGCTGGTAGTAGTCGTAGCTGAGCAGGCTGGAGTGGATGTCGGTGGTTTCCAGGATCGCCACCTTGGCGCGGGCGCCGTCGGTTAGCTTGCCGGACTGCCAGGGCAGGCTGGAGCAACTGGAAAGCAGAAGAACAAGGAGCGCCAGTAGCGGAGCGGCGAGGCGATTCGGGTGAGGTGACATGGGATTCCGTGGATACGCACGATCAGGTACTCAAAATTAGCAGATCGGTGCGGTACGGCGTTGATTCGACACCCTCTGATTTACATCGAGACCCGTATCGGCGGCCCTTTCCCGTTCGACGACTCCATGGCGTCTTCTTGCTGGGTAGGTCTCCTGTCCGGACAGCCACAGAGAGTGGCTGCCCGGTCGACTCAGAATTTCGCGCTCAACTCCACCCCGTAGCTGCGTGGCGGTGTGATGTCGGCAAATGGAGTGCCGAAGGTTGCGGTGATGTTGTCGACTCCAATCACATAGCGATTGTTGGTCAGGTTGTTTCCGTAAGCCGCCACACTGAAATGCCTTCCGCTCCAACTTATCCGAGCGTCGGTGCGCCGTTGTGACGCGCCAACCTTGAAGTTGGGCGACATGCTGCAGACGCCCTGGAACTGCGACTCATCGTTGCAACGCGCTTTACTGCGATATCCGTAGTGAACGCTCGTCGCCATGTGGCCACCCATGGCCGGCCAGACGTACTGCGCGCCCAGCGCGAAATTGTATTTGGGCACGCCGGTGGGCTGGTCGGACAAATTGGTGCCATTGGCCGAAATGTTGTGACCGTAGCGCGAATTGATGTAAGTGCCGGTGGCGGTCAGGGTCAGCGCATCGACCGGTTGCCACTGCAATTCGGCATCCACACCGGTAGCCTTTTGGTTGCTGCTGCTAACCAGGTAGTTGCGTCAGTGCCTGCAAATCGGTATATCTGTAATGGTAGATCGAAGCGTTGAACACTAGATGCTGCTCGGGAAAGACGCTCTTGATGCCAGCTTCGTAGTTCCACATTTTTTCCGGCTCGAAGTGTGAGGCGACATCGACGCTGTCGAAACCACCGGCCTTGTAGCCCTTGGCCACCGAGGCGTAGCCCATCAGGTCGGGAGTGAAGTGGTAGTCCAGCACAACGCGTGGACTGAAATCGCTCCAGCTGTTGCGGGCATTGACCTGCTGCCCAACCGCCTGGTTGAAGATAAGGTTCTGACGGAAACTGTCCGGGCTGACGCCGGCCAACGCCAGCAGGCCCATGGCGTCGAGCGCATCGATGGTCTCGTCCAACTGCGGTGCCGAACGCGGTGCCGTGAACCAGGAAAATTCCTTGCGATCGCGCGTGTAGCGCAATCCGGTGGTCAGGTTCAGACGATCGGTGAGATGCCAGATGACATCGCCGTAGAGCGCGTACGACCGGTAATCCAGCTGGTTGCGGATCTGCTCGTTCCAGGAATTGCCCAGCAGGTTGTAGGGCAGATCGAGCAGTTGCAGCAGCGAGTTGAAGTAATGGTAGACGGTGCCGTCTGGTGTGCCGGTATTGACTCCGGTGTTCAATATCAGGGTATCGACACTGTCGGTGAACGTGTTGATCGCGCTGATCTGGCTGGCGTTCTCCTGGTACCAGCTCGCGCCGGTCACCCAGTCGGTGAGCCTTGTTTCGCCGGACAGCTTGAATTCCTGGTACCAGCTGCGGTTGTCCTCGGCGTTGACGGTGTCCAGGTAGGTGACGATGTGGTTGGTTCCGTCGTAATCGCCACCGTTGAAGGTCTTGAAGCGACGGAAAGCGCTGATCGAGGACAGCTCACCAAAGCTGAGGCTCTGATCGACGTGCAATGTCACGCCATCAAAACGGCGGGTCTGGTCGGGTTGGCGCGAGTCGTTGAGTAACGGTGCGTGCAACGGGTTGAGGTAGGTCGACGGGTCGGGTGGGAATGGCGGTCGCTGCTGCGGATCGTCGGATAATTTGATCAGACCGAAAGAAGGCGCGGCAGGCTGATTCAGGTGCTCGTGGTCCCACGTCAGCCACAGTTGCGTACTCTCGCCCACGTTCCACAGCCACGATGCGCGCGTGCCCCAGTCATCGTCTTTGCCGTATCGCTTGCCGGTGACGGCATCGCTCACCCAACCGTCACTCTGGTTGTCCACGGCGCTGAGACGGAAGGCCATGTCCTGGCCAACCGGGATATTGAGTAACGCGTTGCCCCAACGCGTGCCGTGGTCGCCGACGCGCATCCGGCCACTCCCCTCGAACTGGCCGATAGCCGGGCGGTTGGTGACGATGGAGATGGCGCCGGCCGCGGCATTGCGGCCAAACAACGTGCCCTGCGGGCCTTTGAGTACTTCGATGCGGGTGACGTCATTGAAGGCCATCAGCGCGCCACCCGAACGCGTCGCGTATACGCCGTCGACGTACACGCCCACTGCGGCGTCGGTACCCAGGCCGAAGCCACTGCCACCGATGCCACGCAGTTCATAGTGCGGCTGGGTTGCCGACGGGCGAAGGTTGGCCGCGGTGCCGTTGACCACCAGTCCGGGCACGAAAATGCTCATCTTGCTCAAGTCGGTGGCGGCGTGCAGCTCGATGTTGGCGGCGTCCACGATATTCATGCTGATCGGAACGTCCTCGACCAGTTGTTTGCGGCTTTGCGCGGTGACTTGGACTGCGCCCAACTCGACGACGTGTTTCGGGTCCGCCGTGTCTTTCTGGTCGGACTCGGCGGCGTTGGTGGTGGCCTGGGTTGAGTCAGCCAGGGTGCTGGAGTCCGCGGCAAACACCGGGAGTCCCAGGGCCAAGGCGCTGCTGGCGAGCAGGGCGCGGCCGATGTCACCGGCCAGTCGACGACGCATTAACGGCATATCTGTCCCTCCTTTGCATGGATGGGTTCAGGCGGCCGTGCCAATGCAGCAGGCAGTGTCGCCATGGCGTCCGCGTATGACGACTCCGGCCCCGATGGTGCAAGCCCTCTGCTCGTCACGCAGTATTTGAACACTTGCCGGCATCATAGGGCCAACATCGGCGATGTGTCATCGCTTGTGCTCGAACGGGCACGTCGGCTTACGCCGATGTGGTGTCAAAGGGGCGCTGTGGCCTGTTTTCGGTATTGCACCGGACTCATGCCCGACCATCGCCTAAAGGCTTTCGCGAATGCGCTTTCATCCGAATATCCGAGTGCGGCGGCCACTGCGGCCGGACTGTCTTTTCCGCGCAGCCGTTCTACGGCCATTTGCTGCAAGGTGGCGTCGCGGACCAATTTGAAGGAGCTGCCTTCATCAGCCAGTCGGCGGTTGAGATGGCGGCCACTGATGCCGACAAGCTCGGCTATGCGTTCGCGGCCCGCGCGCGGGTGCTGGTGGATCAAGGCCTGCACCTGGGAGAACAGCGCGGACTCAGCGAGCGCGGCCAGCATCTGGTCGCTGACGTGTTGCAGGTGCTTGCGTAGCGTCGGATTGGCTTGGATCAGCGGTGCGTCGAGGTCGTGTTCGCGGTAATGCAACGTGTAGTGGTCGGCGCCGAAGCGAACCGGACAGCCCAGCACGCTCTCATAATCTGATCCTTCGGTGCGCGCGGCGTGCCGCAGGGTTACCTGTGCCGGCGCCAGGTTCATGCCGGTCATCCAGCGCGCGAGGTTGACGATGCAGCCCACGACAGCCTCGGCGCGGGTGCCTTGACAGACCTTGTAGCGGGGCAGATAGCGGATGCAGACGCTGTCGTGGTTGGATTCGACCTTGAACGCGCTGCCCTCGCCGATGATCGGGAAATATTCCAGCAATGCGCGCAGTGCGTCGCCCAGATTTTCGGAACTCATCAGCAGCAGCCCGACGCTGTCCAGGTGACCGACCTGTATTTCGAAGCCAATGCGCAGGCCAATCAGTGGATCGTCCTGGGCGGCCTCGACGGCGGTCCACAATTCATCCTGTGCCGACAGGGGAACCCGGGCCGGAGGATCGCGCATGGAGGTCAGGACGCGAGCCGGCAAATGAACACCCAGACGGTCGCAGGCCTGCACGATGGCCTGGTTGAACTGCAGAGTTACGGTGGGGGTGTGGGACATGCTCTGGACTCGCTGGAGTGGCATTGCGTCCCGAATTGACCGCGCTGCGGTCTCATATTGGCCGAAGCCACACCACCTGGACGTTTTACACTGAATCGGAATCGTAGCAACAAAGGTCCAAAGCGATGGAGCGGCGATGAATACGATAACCGCTACTGGCCGCATGCCGTCCCTGTGCCGGCTGAATGTCCGCGTGGTCGTACGCAGTGCTTGCCGGTGGCATGGCCTTGTCGGTGACTGGCGCGATAGCGACAATCGGCCGCACGCTATGTGCCAGCTAGGCAGACTCGAGTCTGCCGGAATCGGCTGGAAGGTCTGGCCCACGCATGGGTGATTCGATCCAGTTGCAGTTCGACCACACCAGCATGCTGGCCCTGAACCTCGTGCTCGCCTGCATGATGTTCGGTGTTGCGCTGACCTTGAAACCGGCCAACTTCAAGCGGGTGCTACGCGATCCACGCGCACCGCTGGCGGGGCTGGTTGCGCAGTTCGCGCTGCTGCCGGCGATCACCTGCCTGTTCACCTGGGCACTGCACATTGAGGCGGATCTGGCGCTGGGCATGATCTTGGTGGCGTCGTGCCCAGGCGGCAACTTCTCCAACGTGATGACCTGGCTGGGCCGCGGCAACACGGAGTTGTCGGTCAGCATGACGGCGGTCTCGAGCGTGGCGGCGACCGTGGTGACACCGTTCAACTTTGCGCTCTATGGCTGGCTCAATCCCTACACCCGCGACCTGTTGACCACCATCTCGCTGAACTCCAGCCAGATCCTGTTGTTGATGCTGTTGGTCCTGGCGCTGCCGCTGGCACTGGGCATGTGGACGGGGCATCGCTTTCCGCGCTTTGTGGCGCGCAGCGAGAAGCCGTTCCGGCTGCTCGCGCTGGCCGTCTTCCTGGCGTTTGTCGGCATCGCCTTCTACGCCAACTACGGCTTGTTCATTGCCCGCTTCAATACCTTCTTCTGGCTGGTGGTGGCGCACAACAGCCTCGCCCTGAGTCTGGGTGCGGCCACCGGTTATCTGCTGCGCCTGCCTACCGCAGATCGTCGTGCCATCACCCTGGAGGTGGGAATCCAGAACTCGGGGCTGGGTCTGGTGATCTTGCTGACCTTCATGCCCCACGCCGGCGGCATGATCCTGATCACCGCATTCTGGGGTGTATGGCATTTGGTGAGTGGATTGACGCTGGCCAATCTCTGGGCCTGGCGCAGCGCGCATGCGTTGGCGCGTGCTGGCGCCACTCCGGCATCTGACAATTGATGATGGCGACCACGCCCGTGAGCAAGAAGGTTCTGATCACCGGCGCGGCCGGCTATATCGGCAGTTTGTTGGGCGCACGGCTGGCCGTGGATCTGGCGGTACTCGGCACCGATATCCGTGGTCGTGACGAGTTGCCGTTCCGGCTCCATCAAATGGATATACGCGACCCCGCGCTGGGGTCGCTGTTGGTTCGCGAGAACATTACCCACGTGGTGCATCTGGCTTCGGTGCTGGACGCGGGCAAGGATCAGGCGCGCGACTACGACATTGACGTCAACGGTACCCGCAACGTCATCGAGTGTTGCCTGACGGCGGGAGTGCAGCATCTGACGGTCAGCAGCTCCGGCGCCGCCTATGGCTACCACGCCGACAATCCGGCGTGGATCGACGAACAAGACGCTCTGCGCGGCAATCCGGTGTTCGCTTACGCTGACCACAAGCGCCGGGTCGAGGAAATGCTGACCGAATACCGGCGCAGCCACCCGCAGCTGGCGCAATTGATCTTCCGCCCGGGGACCGTCCTCGGTGCGCACACCGACAACCTGATTACCCAGCTGTTCGCCGCGCGCCGCTTGATTGCAGTGCGAGGCAGCGATTCGCCGTTCGTATTTATCTGGGACGAGGACGTGGTAAGCGCGATCGAAATGGGTATTCGCGAGGATCGCGTCGGCATCTACAACCTGGCCGGTGATGGCGCGCTCGGTATCGCCGAACTGGCTGCGATTCTGGGCAAACCACTGCGAGTAATGCCGGCGTGGCTGATCCGCAGCGCGCTGTGGTGTGGCCGTCGCCTCGGCGTCGGGCGCTATGGTCCGGAGCAAGTGGACTTTCTGCGGTATCGCCCGGTGCTCAGTAACCGACGGCTGAAAGAGGAGTTTGGCTACTTTCCGCGCAAAACCTCCGCGCAAGTATTTAATTACTACGTGAAACATGCTCGGGCCAGGGGTGCGTTGTGAGCTGCGTGCTCATTACTGGCGCGGCCGGAGGCCTGGGGCGGGCGCTGGCTCGTGTCTTTCATGCGCGCGGCTATCCCCTGCTGCTGTGTGACCTTGATCACGAAGCGCTGCAGCGTACCGCGCTGGAACTGGGGACGAGTCCGCCGGTGTCCTGGCTGGCCGGCGACATCACCGATCCGGAGCATCAGCGTGCGCTGTTGACCCTTGCGACCGAGCATCTTGGCGGCGTGCGGGTGCTGGTCAACAACGCCGGCATCACTCACCGCTCGCTGGCGGCAAGAACCGATCCGGCGGTGCTGCGGCAGGTCATGCAGGTGAACTGGCAGGCGCCACTGGAACTGGCGCTGGCCGCCTTGCCACAGTTGCAGCAACATGCCGGCAGCATCGTCAACATCAGTTCCATGGCCGGTTGGGTGCCGGTGTTGGGACGCGCGGCTTACTGCGCTTCCAAGAGCGCGCTGGCCCAGTCCTTCGAAGTGCTGCGCTGCGAGGAACGCCGGCATGGCGTGCATGTGTTGATGGTTTATCCCAGCTTTCTGGATACCACGATCGAGCAGCACGCGTTGGGTTTTGACGCCCGACCGGCGCGTCATCCGCGTTCCACTGCGGGCGTGCTCAAAAGCCCCGAATGGATGGCCAGCAAGATTGTGCGGGCGCTGGAGCGCAAGCGCGCCCGGATCTATTCCGACCGTTTTGCGCGGCTGGCTCGAGTGCTGTGGTGGCTGGCCCCGAACCTGTACGGCAGACTCATGACGCGCAAATTCGCCGTTGAGCTGGAGCAGCCGTGAGTGCATGGATCTGGTTGGGCGTGTTTATCTGGCTGGGCTATACGGTCGAAGCCGTCGCCGGTTTTGGCGGGACCGTGATTGCGCTGGCACTGGGTGCGCTGGTGCTGCCCATTGGCGAACTTCTGCCCGTGCTGGTGCCACTGAGTCTGGTCTTGACGGCCGGTCTCAGCGTCCGGCATTACCGTTCCATTGACTGGAACACGCTGCTGCGCGGGGTGCTGCCGTTGATGGGCGCAGGAATGTT
>CAJDWA010000091.1_pt2 | contig 14237 bp, 12 predicted proteins | sample 7391461 | NCBI WGS metagenome assembly CAJDWA01 (sample SAMEA7055726, study PRJEB34461) | soil metagenome | biome: terrestrial ecosystem; feature: Peninsula; material: soil | place: Antarctica | collected 2016 | reverse complement strand
CCGTGGCGTGATCACGGGCAAGGCGCTATCGTCGCACGATGGCACCGCACCATGGTGCGCCTGACGAGTAGGGTGCTGTTATGAAATGGCAAAAAGGCGGCAGTAGCGACAACGTCGAAGTCGGCAGCGGACGCCGTGGCGGGCGGCGATTCGGAGGCGGCGGCCGGATGGGGTTGGGAGGCTTGATCGTGCTGGCCATTCTGGGCTGGGTTTTCTTCAAGAACCCGCTGGCCTTGCTGGACCAGAGCGGCATGCAGTCCGGTGTGCAGGACCAGAACAGCGTGCCGGCACAGGTCGATCCGGAGCAGAAGGCTTTCGTCAGTGCGATCCTGCGTTCCACCGAGGTGACATGGGGCGAGATATTCCAGGCCAAGGGGGCGACGTACGTCGATCCGAAACTGCATCTGTTCAGCGGCGGTGTGAGCACCGGCTGCGGTGGCGCCAGCAGTGCGGTGGGGCCGTTCTATTGTCCGGCCGACCAGAAGGTTTATCTGGACTTGGTCTTTTTCGAGCAACTGCAGAATGATCTCCATTCGGCGGGCGATTTCGCGCGTGCCTATGTGATTGCCCACGAAATCGGACATCACGTGCAGAACCTCACCGGCGTATTCGACCAGGTGAAGCAGTGGCAGCGCCAGGGCTTGCCGATGGACGGTGCCGATGGACTGTCCGTGCGGCAGGAACTGCAGGCCGATTGCTACGCCGGCGTGTGGGCCAACCACAGCCAGCGCGAGCTGAACTGGCTGCAGCCGGGGGACATCGAGGAGGCGCTGAACGCCGCCAGCCAAATCGGTGACGACGCCTTGCAGCAGCAGGCGCAGGGTCGGGTGCGCCCAGACACGTTCACCCATGGCACCTCGGCGCAGCGCGTGCAATGGTTCAAGACTGGATTCAGCAGCGGGGACATGGATCAGTGCAACACGTTTGCCGGCATACGTTGAGCCGCTTTTGAACGAATTCGGCGGCTCGCCACACGGCGGGCCTCGCACACCCTAGAATTCACATGCTGCGTGCCTCGGGGTGCGCTCTGGCCTGATCCGATGTTGCATCCCTGCCTGCGTTGCGGCGCCTGCTGCGCGTACTTTCGCGTTGCCTTCCATTGGTCGGAGACGGAGGCGTTTCTGGGTGGCAACGTACCGTCAGAACTGACCGAGAAGCTCGATCACCACCGCGTGGCGATGCACGGCACCAACACTTCACAGCCGCGATGCACGGCCCTGCAAGGCGTTGTCGGCGAAGCCGCACATTGCGGCATCTACACGCAGCGCCCGTCGGTGTGTCGAGAGGTACAACCTTCGTGGGAATTCGGTGCGGTCAGCGCGCAATGCGACAAGGCGCGGCTGGCGCATGGTCTGCCGATATTGCAACCCGGGGATTGGGTCGATCCTTTCGATGCCGGAGAACCGCCGCTGCCGCAGGTCGCTTGAGTGCGGTCTTGCGTGTTGGAGGGGATCAGCTGGTTGAACCGTCTTGCCAGTCTCTTGGGCCAGGTTTTCGACGCAAATTATGTCGAGGTGGCGGGCAACCGGGTAAGGCTGTAGATGAGCCACGCATAAGGTTCCAAACGGTTGATCTTGGCGATGTCCGCTCAATCGAATCGATAGATATCCATCGCCAGCAGGCCCCTGTCGATACCCGCATCGATGCGTTGCGCGCGAGCATTCACGCCGGCCGCACCCAACGCCACAAATAGCGGCAGCAGATGCTCGTCGGTGGGATGCGCGCGTTCGGCAAATGGCGCCTGGCAACGGTAGTCGAGCAGTGCGTCGAGGTCACCGGCCGTGAGCTTCTGCTCGATCCACTCGGTGAATGGTTTCACATACGGGGCTTGCTGTTCGTCGCTGTAGCCGGCGCGCAGATCGTGCAGGTTGTGGGTGATGCTGCCCGAGCCGATCACCAGCACGCCTTCGTCGCGCAAGGTTGCCAATGCTTGCCCCAGCGCATATTGGTGGGCCGGGCCGAGTTCCGGCTGGATCGAGATCGGCACTACCGGAATGTCCGCCGCCGGATACAGCATGCGCAGCGGTATCCAGGCGCCGTGATCGAGGCCGCGGTCGTGGTCGAGCGATGCTTCCAGGCCAGTTTGATCCAGCAGCCGCACAATGCGTTCGGTCAGCGCGGGAGCGCCCGGCGCCGGGTAGCGCATCTCGTAAAGGGCGGCCGGGAAGCCGCGAAAATCGTGGATAGTCTCTGGTGTGGTCGCGCCGCCGACCTGCGGCCGGCGTGACAGCCAGTGTGCGCTGGCGATCACTATCGCCTGAGGCCGCGCCAGCACCGCCGCCAGTTCGGCCAGCCGTTCGACGGTCGGGCTGCGCTGCAGCGCGGTCATCGGTGAACCGTGCGAAATATACAGGCTGGGCAAGCGGGGCATGGCGTAATTCAATGGCGAGGTGAGAGTTGAGGTGGGGATGGACAGCCAACTCTATCAACCCGCACTGGAAACACGCGGATCGTCCGAGCGGAATCATCGGACGACCCACACCGACCGTGGGCGAATTACTTGTGCGGTGGCTTTTCGCCGCCGTGGCGCGGCTTGAAACCGCCAGGCTTGAAGCCGGTGGGTTTCGGGCCGCCAGGTTTGAACCCGCCTGGCTTCTTGAATCCGCCGGGCTTGTGCACTGCGGGCGTGCTGGTGCCGGTGTCACTGCCATCCCACTCGTGGATGCGCAACTGCTGCTGCACCACCCATACCTTCTTCAGGTGCTCGAATACTTCATTCGGCATGCCGTCGGGCAGGTCGATCAGGCTGTAGTGGTCACGGATGCTCAGCCGGCCGATGAACTGACTGTCCAGACCAGCCTCGTTGGCGATCGCACCGACAATGTTGCCCGGCTTCACGCCGTGCTCGTGGCCGACCTCGATGCGATAAGTGCGTTTGCCTTCCTCGGTGGCATGCGCGCGCACTGGATGCTGGCCGAATTCACGCGGGGGAGCATTTTCATGCGCCCCGTGTTCGCGCGGTCGATGTTCGACCGACCTTGATTCGCGCACCGGCTGGTCGGCAGCGGCGGCTTCGCGCGCGTGCGGCGGGCGTCGCTCGCTGCTGCGCTCGCGCGGCGCGGCGCGTTCAACCCGCTCGCGCGAGGCTGGTTCGTATTTCTCACGCTTCGGTGGTGGCGCCAACAGCAGCGGCTGGTCGCCCTGGGCGATCCGCGCGAGCGCCGCGGCGATCTCGATGGCCGGGACGTTGTATTCCTGTTCGTACTGTTCGATCAGCTGCTGGAACTGACCCAGCTCGCCCTGCGCCAGCGTGTCGCTGATGCGCTGCTTGAACTTGCCGATGCGCACGTCGTTGACCACCTCAACCGAGGGCAACTGCATCTGCTCGATCGGCTGGCGGGTGGCACGCTCGATCGCGTGCAGCATGCCGCGCTCGCGCGGACTCACGAACAGGATCGCTTCGCCACTGCGGCCGGCCCGGCCGGTGCGCCCGATCCGATGCACATAGCTTTCGGTGTCGTACGGAATGTCGTAGTTCACGATGTGGCTGATGCGCTCCACGTCGAGGCCGCGCGCGGCAACATCGGTGGCGACCAGGATGTCGAGCTTGCCGTCCTTGAGCTGCTGGATCACCCGTTCGCGTTGCGCCTGCGCAATGTCGCCGTTGATGGCGGCAGCTGCCAGACCGCGTGCCTGCAGCTTGCCGGCCAGCTCTTCGGTAGCCTGCTTGGTGCGCGCGAAGATGATCATCGCATCGAACGGCTCGGCCTCAAGGATGCGGGTCAGGGCGTCCAGCTTGTGCATGCCGCTGACGAACCAGTAACGCTGGTGGATGTTCGGCGTGGTGGCGGCCGACGATTTGATCGTAACCTCGACCGGGTCCTTCAGATGGCGCTGTGCGATCTTGCGGATCTGGGGCGGCATGGTCGCCGAGAACAGCGCCACCTGACGCTCGGGCGGCGTCGCGTGCAGCACTTTCTCGACGTCGTCGATAAAGCCCATGCGCAGCATTTCATCGGCTTCGTCGAGCACCAGGTACTTCAGTTCGGACAAGTCCAGCGTGCGCTTGTCCAGATGATCGATCACCCGGCCGGGTGTGCCCACCACGACGTGCACGCCGCGCTTGAGCGAATGCAGCTGCGGGCCGTAGCTCTGACCGCCATAGATCGGCAGCACCTGGAATCCGGGGATGTGCGCAGCGTAACGCTGGAATGCCTCGGCGACCTGGATCGCCAGCTCGCGGGTGGGCGCGAGCACCAACGCTTGTGGCTTGCCGGCGCGCGAGCTGAGCCGCGACAGTATCGGCAGCGCAAACGCAGCGGTCTTGCCGGTGCCGGTCTGCGCCTGGCCGAGTACGTCGCGACCTTCCAGCAGCGGCGGGATGGTGGCAGCCTGGATCGGCGAGGGTGACTCGTAACCGACGTCGGCCAATACGCGCATAACGTTGGGATGCAGTGCGAGTGCGCCAAAACCGGACGGAACCGGGGCGTGGTCGGGAGTGGGGGAAGACATGGGGGGAACCTCGGAACTATGGCAGCGCCGCGAATGCGGCGCGCAAAGGAGTTGATTCTACCAGTCCCGGGCTTGCAGCGTAGGACGAATTGCTGAATGACGCGTGCACACTCACGCGGTTATGCTCCGGATGGGATGTCTGACCTGGAGTAGATGAGGATGGTTACCCTCGAGACGATTTCCGAACAGCGCCTGCATGGCGGCGTCCAGGGTTTCTATCGGCATGCGTCGCAAGCCTGCGGCGGACCCATGCGTTTCGCCGTGTACCAGCCGCCGCAGGCTGCGCGAAGGGCCTGCCCGGTGCTGTATTTTCTGGCTGGTCTGACCTGCACCGAAGAAACCGCCACGATCAAGGCGGGCGCCCAGCGGCTGGCGGCTGAATTGGGTCTGGTGTTGGTGATGCCCGACACTAGCCCGCGCGACACCGGCTTCGACGGTGCCACCGGTGACTGGGAGTTTGGCGAGGGCGCCGGTTTCTATCTCGACGCGACCGAGGCGCCTTGGTCGTCGCGCTTCAACATGCACACCTATGTGGCGGATGAGTTGCCGGCGTTGCTCGCCGAGAAATTCCCGGTGGATGCCTCGCGCAGCGCGTTGTGCGGTCACTCGATGGGTGGGCATGGCGCCCTGACGATCGCCCTGAAGTACCCGACGCGTTACCGCTCGGTGTCGGCCTTCGCGCCGATCGTGGCACCGAGTCAGGTGCCGTGGGGGCACAAGGCCTTGCCGCGGTATCTCGGTGATAACGCCAGCGCGTGGGCGGACTACGATGCTTGCGAGCTGGTCCGCAGACAGACCTTTCCCGGCACGATCTTGATCGATCAGGGCGAGGCCGATCAGTTTCTGGAAACTCAGCTGAAGCCCGAATTGTTCGACCAGGCGTGTGCCGAAGCGGGACAATCGCTGTTGTTGCGCCGTCATGCCGGCTACGACCACAGCTACTGGTTCATCGCCAGCTTCATCGACGATCACCTGCGTCATCACGCCCAGGCACTGGGGCTGTCGTGATCGCACTGCCGAGACTGCAAACCGGCCGTGGTGTGGTGCGTCTGCCCGAGCCGGCCGATGCGCCGAAGTTGCTGCAATACCGACTGGAGAACCGCGAGCATCTGGCGTCGTGGGAGCCTTTGCGCTCAGCGGGCTACTTCACACTGGAACAGTGCCAGCGAGCGGTGACCGATGCCCGCGAAGTCGCGAAACTGGATCGCGGCTATCCACTGCTCATGTTCGATCCCGGCGAGCAGGAGATCCGGGCCAGCATGACCCTGTCCAACGTGATGCGTGGTCCGTTCCAGGCTTGTCTGCTCGGTTACGGTGTTGCGGCCCGCTGGCAGGGCTTGGGCCTGATGCACGAGGCACTGCAAGCCGCCCTGGCGTGGGCATTCGGCGAGCTCGGCTTGCATCGGGTGATGGCTAATTACCTGCCGCGCAATGAACGTAGCGCGCGCCTGCTCACGCGGCTCGGCTTCGAGCGCGAGGGTTATGCGCGCGCCTATCTCAAGATCGCCGGAGAGTGGGAAGACCACGTATTCACGGCGAAGATTGTCCCAGGCCATGGGTAGATGCAGTCAAAGAAAATGGCGGCCCATGGCCGCCATTCTCGGTATCACTCAGGTTGATTCGGTTCAGGCCTTGGCGGCCGGACGATGGTTCGAACGGCGGCGTTGGTTGCCAGCGGCGTGATCACCACGCCCCTGCGGCGCATAGCCGTTCGGTCGGGCCGAGCCGGCTGGCTTGCCCTGGCGCGGGGCTCGCGATGCTTGGCGTTGGCCACCACCGCCCTGCTTCGGACGCGGTGCGCCCGCATCCAGACGCAGCGGGGCAGAGGGCTCGAAACCAGCCACCGGGTTGATCGCGATGTCCTGCTTGAGCAGCTTGCGGATGTCGTGCAACAGGCCGCTTTCGTCGTGGCTGACCAGGGACAGCGCCAGGCCTTCAAGGCCGGCGCGACCAGTGCGACCGATCCGGTGCACGTAGTCTTCGGCGACCGAGGGCAGGTCGTAGTTGATCACGATCGGCAACTGCTCGATGTCGATACCGCGTGCGGCGATGTCGGTGGCCACCAGCACCGTGACGCGGCCGCTCTTGAAGTCGCTGAGTGCGCGGGTACGGGCATTCTGGCTCTTGTTGCCGTGGATCGCGGCGCTGCGCAGACCCGAGGCGTTGAGGAAGGTTACCAACTTGTCAGCGCCATGCTTGGTGCGGCTGAAAACCAATGACTGGCGACGGCTGTCCTGCGACAGTACGTGCAGCAGCAAGTCGCGTTTGCGCGCGGCGTCGACTGGGTGCACTTGATGACTGACCAGGGCGGTCACGGTGTTCGGTGCGGACACCGAGATCTCGCGGGCGTTGTGCATGAACTCCAGCGCCAGCGTCTTGATCGCCGGCGGGAAGGTGGCCGAGAACAGCATCGTCTGGCGCTTCTTCGGCACCGATTGCAGGATGCGCTTCAGCGCCGGCAGGAAGCCCATGTCGAGCATGCGGTCGGCTTCGTCCAGGATCAGCGTTTCAACCGCGGAAAGATCCAGCGTGCGCTGCTGCATGTGGTCGATCAGGCGACCTGGGGTGGCGATCACTATATCCACGCCACGGCGCAGCGAGTTGATCTGCGGGCCCATGCTGACGCCACCGAAGATGGTGCAACTGCTGACCCGCATGTTCTTGCTGTAGCTGCGGATGTTGTCGTGGATCTGGGCCGCGAGCTCGCGCGTCGGGGTGAGGATCAGGGCGCGCGGCCGGCGCGTCATGGTCTCGCCGCTGGTCGACAGCTTTTGCAGAAGCGGCAGCGCGAACGCGGCGGTCTTGCCAGTGCCGGTTTGCGCCGCGGCGAGCAAGTCGTGGCCTTCCAGCGCGAGCGGAATGGCCGCAGTCTGGATCGGGGTGGGTGTCGTGTAGCCGAAATCGGCGAGCGCACTCAACAACGCGGGCGCAAGGCCCAGCGAATCAAAAGACATGTAACACTCCTGTGCAACCCGGAGTGTTCATACCGTGTTGCTAATCAAGGGGGGGATGGGGCGGCGAGGTGCCGCAACAACCGAGGGTACGGCTGCGCGGCGTAGTATAGCCGAAGTTCTGGCGCAACGCGCGGGTTTCTCGCAATCAGGCCGGATCGTCGTCTTCAGAAGGGCGTTGCGCCACGATCAAAAAGCTGTTGAAAGGCGTGTGGCCGCGCAGTGATTCAATGCTTACCTCGAGCCCGCCGCGTTCCAGCGGCGCGCGCAGTTCGTCGACGCTCGGATAGTGCTGCGGCCCACCGCGAATCCAGCCCGAGGCGTGCAGGAAAAACTCCTCCACCCGGGTCGCGTGGAAGCGCCAATTCGCCTCGCGCAATACGTTGCGAATGATCAAGCGGCCTTGCGGTGCAAGATGCCGGATTGCCTCCTGCAGCAGGGTTTGCTGGTCATTCGCGGACAGGTAATGCAGTACATCGAGGATGGCGACGTGGCCCCGCATGGGCGGCAGTTCACGGGTGTTCCGCGGCGATCTTGCGCTGATCGTGATCCACCCCGATGCAGGCCACGAAGTGACCTTGCGCACGCAGGTATTGACCGAGCAGGCCGATCCCGCAACCGATGTCGAGCAGGGGCAGCGTGCTACCGGCCAGCAAGCTGGCTACGGCGGCGTACACCGGGTCGCCGGCCAGCTTGCTGCGTACGTAACCGCGCTGCAGGCGGCCGTCATAGCGGCTGGCGATGAGCTGACGCGTGCGACGGTCCATCCATGTCCTGCATGCCGGGGATGTGATGAGCCTAGCAGCGAGTTGGTGCGCGCCGCGTGCATGGCCCACCAAACCTGGCTGGACTAGCGCGGCGTGCCTGTCACGGCGTTGTGGGTGGTGGGGTCACTATGATTCCGGCCCTGCTCGCCTGACAGGGGCCGAAGGTACGTGGCGCCCGCTTCGCTTGCGCAGCTCCTGATAGAATCGCCGGTTTGCAAACTCTGCGAGACGCATGATGAAAGCTGGCAAGGACAAGGTGGTTTCCCTTCACTACACGCTGACCGTGGCGGGCGAACGGGTCGAGAGCTCGCATGATCGCGGCGAGTTGTTGTGGGTGTTGCTCGGTCACGGCCAGCTGATCCAAGGCCTGGAGTCAGCCCTGGAAGGTCACGTGGCGGGCGAGGACCTGGCGGTGGACGTGGCTGCCGCGGATGCCTATGGCGAGCGCCAGGAAGGCCAGATCCAGCGCATGTCCAAGAAATACTTTCCGCAGGCCAGCCGGCTCAAGCCCGGCATGGTTACCGTGCTGCGGCTGAAGGAAGGCGGCCAGCGTGCGGTCACCGTGCACAAGATCGGCATGAGCGCGATCGACGTCGACCTGAATCACCCGATGGCCGGCAAGGACTTGCATTTCGACGTGGCCATCAGCGAAGTGCGCGATGCCACAGAAGAAGAGCTCAAGCACCGTCATGCCCATGCACCAGGCAGTGCAGCGCACTGACGCGCGGATATCAGATCGAATCGAGACGGCGCCGTTGGCGCCGTTTTTCGTTCACCCGCTCACCCGCCGAGAGAAGGTTGGGATGAGGGTGCCAACTTGCCGTCCAATGCAAAAAAGGCCACGCGAAGGTGGCCTTGATCGTTTTTTCTTGGTCGGGGAGACAGGATTTGAACCTGCGACTTCTACGTCCCGAACGTAGCGCTCTACCAGGCTGAGCTACACCCCGTGGGAAGCCGCGTATCTTAATCGCCGGGTGGAAGCTTGGCAACAGTTTGCTGATCAGACGGGATCAGCCGGGCAGCAGAGTGGCGAGACGGTCGTGCAGTACGGCGCGGCGCCAGCCCTGGAGGAACTCGGGCCATTCGGCGGTGACGACGTACTCCTCCAGCACCTTGCGCGGGCACAGCAGGCCGGGTGGCAGGTCCAGTTCGGTGGCGATCGTGTCGACCAGCTGCTTCATGGCGCCGAGCGCCTGCTTGGCCGGGCCTTGCGGATGGCCGGGGATGCTGGCGGTGGCGGCAATCTCGTCGGCACTGACGGCGGGTGCGAGCAGTTCGAACAATTCGTTGCGCTGGGCCGAGCGCAGCGCGCGTTGGCCGCGGGCGCGTTGCTCGAGTTCAGCCAGCTTCTCGGGCGGCTGGTGCGCCAGACTGAGCGCCAAGGTGTCGTCGAGCAGCCACGGGCGGGGCACGTCGAGGCTGCGTGCGCTGCGGTCACGCCACAGTAGCAGCCGGCGCAAAAGGGTTTGTCTGGCGGTAGACCAGTCGGCGGCGCCACGCATGGCTCGTTGTGGCTGCGGGTCGCCATGGCGGTGGACACGATGCTTCAACCGTTCGCAGTCTTCCGCATGCCACTCGCTGCGCCCGCGTTGCTGCAGGCGCGTGGTCAGCTGCTCGTGAATGGTTTTCAGATACACCACGTCCAGCGCGGCATAGCTGCACTGCGATGTGGTGAGCGGGCGGCGCATCCAGTCGGAACGCGTCTCGCCCTTGTCCAGATCAACCCCGGTCAGGTCGGCGACCAGCGCACGATAACTGACGCCCAAGCCCATGCCCACGAAGGCTGCCGCGATCTGCGTGTCGAACAGGACACGCGGGCCTTCCGGCAGCAGGGGCGCCAGGACTTCCAGGTCTTCGCTCGCACTGTGCATCACGGTGACTGCCGCACCCACGCCGAGTGATGGCTGCAGTGCGTCGCCGATGTTGAAGGCCAGAGGATCGATCAGCGCGTGGCGGCCGTTCCAGCCCAGCTGCAGCAACGCCAGCTGCGGATAGAACGTATTGCGCCGCATGAATTCGGTGTCCACACCCACGGCCGCGTCGGCGGGCAGGTCGGCCAGCCAGGCTTGCAACGTTTCGCGTTGGTCGATCCATTCGGCGGCATCGGTTTCGGGCAACGGCATCGGAACTCCTTCAGGATGGCCGGCATGGATTGCCCTGCCGGTGGTTTGTGCCTATGGTGAGCAGAGCACGATAACAGGCCACAACTGGGACGCCCATCCATGCCACGCAATGTCACTTTGCGCCGTCAGCGTTTTCTCGGTGGAACGCTTGGCGTGATCGTGCTGGGGTTTGCGTTGACCTATCACTTTTATCCGGAATTGTTCCATGTCGCGCCGGGCCAGGCGCCGCAGCGTGCGATGTCGTTGGGTGGTGTGCTGCCGACCGACAATTTGCCGCCGCAGCGGGTAGCGGCGATCAACGAACTCAATGCCGGGCCGCCGCTGACCTTGGCGCCAACGGCGGTCATCGTCGCGCGTAACCGGAACAATGCGAGCCTGCCCGAGCAGAAGTCGGCCGAGTCGCCAGCCGTAAAAACCTTGCTGGATCGCGCGCTCAAGGCCTTGCACGCCGGCCAGTTGGCGGGCGATCCCGAGAGCGCCGCCGCACTTTTCATTCAGGCGTTGAATGAGAAACCGGACAGCCGCCGTGCGGTGCAGGGCCTGTTCGACGTGCGTGCGCGGCTGGTGGCAGAGATCGATCAGGACATCGCGGTTGGCGATGTCGACGCGGCCGAGGACTTGCTGGACACCTTGCGCACGTTGCCGAATGCCGAGCAGGAAGTAGCTCACCTGGAGGCAAATTTGAAGACCCTGGTCACGGTGCGCCCGATGCTGGTCAAGGCGGCGGGCTTGCTGCAGCAAGGCAAGGCCGATCGCCCGCGTGGTGGCAATGCGCTGGATCTTTACCATCAGGTGCAGCAGCTCGACCCGCAGAATGCGGTGGCCGAGCAGGGCATCTTCCAGGTGCAACGTGCGGTGCTCGATCGTGCATTGGCGGCGGTGGCGCAAAACGACTTCGCCGGTGCCGAGCAACAATTGGCGGAGGCGCAGGCAATTCGCCCGGGCTCGCAGCAGATGCACGACGTGCAACAACGTATCGAGGACATCCGTCAGCAGCGCGCCAGAGGGGTGCTGACACAGGCGCAGCTGGCACTGGATGCCGGCAACCTGGAGCTGGCGACGAAACTTGTCGCGCAGGCCCGATCGATCGACTCCGGGCTGGCAGCACTTGTGGAGGTGGATGAGCAGCTGACCAACGCGCGTCTGTATGCGAACTTCAAACCGGGACAGGTCTTCGATGACCGCTATGTCGACCTGCCGGGCAAATCGCCGGCGATGTTGGTCATTCCCACCGGCCGCTTTTTGATGGGCGCGGCGGCGGAGAACAAGGATCGTACCGACGCTCAGGTACCGCAGCACCAGGTAACCCTGGCGAAGGGATTCGCGGTGGCACGCACCGAGATCACCGTGGGTGAATTCCGGGAATTCGTGCGCACCAGCGGGTACGTGCCGGATTCGGCCAAGCTCGGCGGCGCCAGCGTGTACGACGAGCGCAGTGGCGCCATGCGTGACGATCCCAAGGCCAGTTGGCAGGACGATTACGCCGGCCGCAAAGCCGACGACAATCTGCCGGTGGTGAATATCTCCTGGAACGACGCCGTGGCCTATGCCGCGTGGCTGAGCCAGCGCACAGGCCAACAGTACCGGCTGCCCAGCGAGGCCGAATTCGAGTACGTGTTGCGCGGTGGCACTACCACGCGTTACTGGTGGGGTGACAAAGCACCGGACCAAAAAGTGGAAAACCTGACCGGGTCCGGTGACCGTTCTCGCAGCGGCCGCCGCTGGAGCCATGCCTTCCGTGGCTACCGCGACGATTTCTGGGGTCCGGCACCGGTGATGAGTTTTGCGGCCAACCCGTTTGGCCTTTACGACATCGGCGGCAACGTCTCTGAATGGATCGCCGACTGCTGGCACGACAACTACATTCGCGCCCCCGACGACGGCACTGCCTGGATCAACCCCGGCTGCAGTGCTCACGTAGTACGCGGCGGTTCGTGGGGCAGTGCGCCGGACCAGGTGACCTCGGCGTACCGTCAGGGTGCCAACAGCTTTCCGCCGATTCTTGGTCCATAGAACCACTATGGACCTGCGAACCGGCGAAAATCTGTCCGCACCCAGCCGAATTCTCGACTCGACCACCAAAGCCCGGCAGGCTCCTAGGCGTCTGCCGGACCTTGGTTGCCCGGCCTGCGAATCCGCCTGTACGGTCCACTACCTGCCGATTCTTGGTCCATAGAACCTCTATGGACCTGCAAATCGTCAGTTGCTGTCCTCACCCAGCAGAATTCTCGACTCGACCATCAAAGCCCGACGGGCTCCCACGTGGATATGAAAAACCCCGCGCATGGCGGGGTTCTTCGATCATCTGGTACCGGTGAGAGGACTTGAACCTCCACGACATCGCTGTCAGCGGATTTTGAGTCCGCCGCGTCTACCATTCCGCCACACCGGCATGTGTGAGTCGCGTATTATGCCGACTTCAGTGGACGCGGTCGAGGCCTAATTGGCGCACGTCGCGATCGTACCAGCGGTCTTCGGGCAGTGGCTGGAACACCGAGCAGCGGAGCATCGGGCCGGAGTAGATGTGCAAGCTGACGGTGACGTCGTGGTCGCTGGGGTTGCGGATGCTGTGGTACTCGTGCGGCGGAATCAGGCTGCCGGCCGAACCGGCGCCGGCCTGGATCGAACCGACGGGCTGGAAACAGTAGCGCTGCTCGTCGTGCTCGAGCAATTCGTACTGCACGATTTCCAGTGCGCCATTCCATACCCCCTCGACGCACCACATGCCGTCGTGGTCGTGGATCGGCGTGCCCTGACCTGGGCCCCAGGTCATCGCTACCACGCAGTAACCGTGCTTCTCGCTGCGGTACAGCTCACGGCGCGCGTAGTGTTCCGCGTTGGCTTCGAACACGCACTCTGGCAGGGTCACAGCCTTGTCGCGGATCAGCTGGCACAGGCTGTTGCGCAGGCTGTCTGTGAGTTCGTGGGTGGTGGGCTTGACCACGGCTGCGTCGATCGCGTCGATCAGCGTGCGGCTACCGGGAAAATCCAGGGTAAGCATGGCGGACTCGAGGCGTGCGGAACAGCTGCCTAGCTTACCAGCGTGGCGGTTACCCGGCGGCGAGTTGGTTCAGGAAGCCGCCGATGGCAGGACTGTAGTGCTCGATGTCGACCAGAAAGGCGTCGTGCCCCTGTGGCGAGTCCAGCGCCACGAACTCCACTTTGGCGCCCGCGGCTTGCAGGCCTTCGGCGATCTGCTGCTGCTGTTGCAGCGGGAACAGAATGTCAGTGCTGACGCCGATCACCATGGCCTGTTCGATGCAGATGAGCTTGAGGCCTTCGTGCACGCTGCCGTGGCCGTATTCGGCCATGTCGAACCAGTCGCTGGCGCGCGAAAGGTACAGATAACAGTTGGGGTCGAAGTTACGCACGAAGCGTTGGGCGTGTGCGTCGAGATAGGACTCGACCTGGAATTCCAGCCCGAACGGCTCGTCTTCCCGCTGCTCTGGATCGAGCCTGATCCGCGCGAAGCGGCCATTCCATTCCATCGCGGAACGATAAGTGATGACGCCGAGCTTGCGCGCGATGCTCATGCCGATCTCGGGGTAGTTCTCGTCGTCGTAAAAGCCTTCGTTCCAATGCTGATCGAGCCGGATCGCCTCGCGCTGCAGCGAGCGGATCGCGATCGCGAACGGTTGTGCCTGCGGCGCAGTATCCACGCTGATGTGGGCACGCACGCTGTCCGGGTGCAGTAGCATGTAGGCCAGCGCGCTCATGCCGCCCATCGAGCAGCCGATCAGGCAAGCCAGGCGCTCAATGCCCAGACCACCAACCACTGCGTGCGCCGCGTTGGCCACGTCTTCCAGCGCCAGTTGAGGGAAGGTTAGTCGGTAGGGCTCGCCGGTGGCCGGGTCGATCGAGGCGGGGCCGGTGGTTCCTTTGTCGCTGCCCAGCGAATTCACGCAGATCACGAACCAGCGGTCGCTGTCGATCGCCTTGCCGGG
>CAJDWA010000061.1_pt1 | contig 14265 bp, 12 predicted proteins | sample 7391461 | NCBI WGS metagenome assembly CAJDWA01 (sample SAMEA7055726, study PRJEB34461) | soil metagenome | biome: terrestrial ecosystem; feature: Peninsula; material: soil | place: Antarctica | collected 2016 | reverse complement strand
CGTACGACAAGGCCAGCACGGCAACCGCCTCGTTTCACGATCACACCATGGCCTTCGAACTCGAGTGGGCCCGGGCATGGCGCAGCGGCGGCAGCCCGCGGCGGATAGCCGGCGTCGTACCAAACCAGGAACGAGGGCAGAAACTGCGCGCGCAGTTGTGAATCAGTCCACTGCCTTCTCGGTCGGCCGTGGCAGTACTACGGCCGCCAGCTTCGGCTCGGCGCGCAGGGCAACAACCTCATCGGCCACGATGTTGGCCGCCTCGTTGAGTTGCACATCCTTGCGGTTCTTGTCGGCCTGTTCGGCTGCCAGCTCACTTTTCAGGCTGCGCTCGTCGGCCTGCAGGCCGTCATCGGGATGCAGGGCACTGGCCGCAGCCGGCAGGGGCGCCGCACTGCTGGCCTTGGCCACGGCGCTGCTGGAAGCCGATGCCGGCTGGGCACCGCGATATTTTTCGATCAGTGCCTTGCGCTCGCCTTCATAGTCATCACGCTGCTGCCGGCGCTCTGCCAGGTTCAGCGACACGGTGCTGCGATCGCGGTACTGCTGCGCCAGCACCAGTTCCGCTACCTGCAATTGCCATTCCTGGTCGTGCGCAATGCGGGCCGTGTGCTCGGCCTTCAGGCGCGACAGCAGCGCCTTGGCATCGCCCTCCGCCTCATAGCGGGCCGGGCTGATGGAGCTCCATGGCAATGCATTGTCATAGCTTGACTCGCCGAAATCCTTCTTGTCGATGCCGGTAGGGAAACTGATATCCGGCGTTACGCCACGCAACTGGGTGGAGCCGCCATTGATTCGAAAAAACTGTGCAATGGTCATCTTCAGCTCACCGAACGAAGCCTTGCTGTTGTGCGCGACATTGTCCAGATTGACCAGGTTCTGCACGGTACCCTTGCCAAAGGTGTCCGAGCCGATCACCAGACCGCGGCCATAATCCTGGATGGCGGCGGTGAAAATTTCCGAAGCCGATGCGGAACCGCGATTGACGAGGACCACCAGCGGGCCGCTCCATGCCATGCCCGCATCATCGTCATTCTGCTCTTCGACCTTGCCGCGCCAGTCGCGTACCTGCACTACCGGCCCGGTGGCTATGAACAACCCGGTCATGCGCGTAGCTTCGGACAGCGAGCCGCCGCCGTTGTTGCGCAGGTCCATGATCACGCCATCGACCTTTTCCTGCTTGAGCTCGCCGAGCAGCTTGGCCACGTCGCGCGAGGCGCTGCGGAAGTTGGCATCACCTTTGCGCTGCGCGTCGAAGTCCTGGTAGAAGGTGGGCAAGTCGATCACGCCGATCTTGTGGGTCACACCATCGCGCTTGACCTCGATGACGGATTTCTTCGCGGCCTGCTCGACAATGGCAACCTTCTTGCGCACCAGTTCCACCGACTCGTGCACGCCGTCGAGGCCCGTTTCGGCAGGCAGGATTTCCAGCCGAACCACGGTGTCCTTCTTGCCGCGAATCTTGTCCACCACGTCATCAAGACGCCAGCCGACCACATCCTCCATCGGTGCGTCCTTGCCCTGCGCGACGCCGACGATGCGGTCCCCGGCGTGAATCTTGCCGGACTTGGCGGCTGGGCCACCGGGCACCACTTCGCGCACCTGGGTGTACTCGTCACGCATTTCCAGCACCGCGCCAATGCCCTCCAGCGAGAGCTTCATGGCAATGTCGAAATTTTCCGCTGCACGGGGTCCGAGATAGCTGGTGTGCGGGTCGGTCGAACCGGCATAGGCGTTCATGAAAGTCTGGAAAACGTCCTGGCCATCTATCTGCTTCACGCGCTTCAGATAACCTGCGTAGCGCTTGTCCAGCAGCGTGCGGATGTCAGCCGGCTTCTTGTCGGCCAATTCCAGGCGCAGCCAGTCATTCTTCACTCGTCGCCGCCACAAGTCATCGAGCTCTTTATCATTGGCCGCCCATTCGGCCTTGCTGCGGTCAAGCTCGTAGGTCTCTTTCTTGCTGAAGTCGAAACCCTTTTTGAGCAGCTCGCTCGCATAGGTAATGCGTTCGTCCATGCGCTTGCGGTACAGGTTGAACATCGCGTAAGGCTCGCTGAGGTTGCCGTCCCATATGGCGTCGTCCAGCGAGGTGCGCGCCTTGTTGAAAGCGTCAATATCGGTCTGGGTGAAAAAGATCTTTTGATTGTCAAGCGTATTCAGATAGGCCTTGAAGATCTTCTCCGACATGCTGTCATCAAGCGGCTGAGCTTGATAGTGATAGCGGGTCATGAGGTTCGCGACCAGGGTGCCAGAATCAGCTTCGCCAGTAGTCGGCTTGAGCTGGGTCATGTCCGGCTTTACCGGTGTCACATCAGCCACGGCATGCGATGACAGGGCCATCAATGACAGTGCGGCAATCAGAAAGAAACGCTTCATGCGGGAACCTCGGAAAATGTCGGACAAGCTATTCATAGCATGGATGGGATCAGCCAGCCCGCGCTTCAAGGGCGGCAGTCATGGCAGATGGGCGATCAGGGGACTTGCTTTGGGTGAAACCGAACACGCGGACAAACTCAGCAAGCAGTACTTCTTGGACCTCTTCAAGACTGGCTTGGCAGCCCAAGTCTAGCATCTGGGTGACCTGTAATCCCTTGAAACCGCACGGATTGATGCGATGAAACGGTTCCAGGTCCATGGCCACGTTCAGCGCCACGCCGTGGAAGGTGCAGCCGTGGCGGACACGCACGCCCAGCGCACCGATCTTGGCCGCACCCACATACACTCCGGGCGCGCCCGGGTGCCTTTCGGCCGCAATGGCAAACCCGCCCAGCGCATCAATCATGCACTGCTCAATCATGTGCACGTATTGGCGCACGCCGATCCCGAGGCGGCGCAGATCGAACAACGGGTAGCCAACGATCTGGCCGGGACCGTGATAGGTCACCTGCCCGCCGCGATCACAGGCCACCACGGGAATATCGCCCGGCGCCAGAAGGTGCTCCGGCTTGCCGGCCTGACCGAGCGTGAACACGGGATCGTGCTGCAGCAACCACAGCTCATCGGCCGCATCGGCATCCCGCTCACTGGTGAACTCGCTCATTGACCGCCACACCGGCACATACGACTGGCGCCCGAGGTCACGACTCTCAAGTTTCAATCCGCGACCCTGTGTCCCTATCGACCTCACCTTCATCCCTGTTCTTGTGTACCAACAGGCGATTCCCGCCAGTCACCACCCGCGTTCTGCTGTTGCTTTCGCTTTGGTGCCCGCTCTTGCTTTAACGAATTCCGATTCCCGAGCCCCGAATCCCGGCATCTCACAACGTATACCGGATGTTCTCGTCCGCCCGCAGCGCTGTATGCGCAGCCTCGTATTGCTCGCGAGTTTCACATCGGAAACTGACCCGTACCGCGACATAGTTGCCTTCGCTGGAATGCCGATGGCTGACGGTCTCGTGAAGAACTTTGAGGCCTATTGTTTGAAGTATCTCTGGGACCCGGGCCTTGAGGCCGGCGTTGGCGTCGCCCATGGCGGTGATTTCGAACTCACCAGGGAATTCGAACCCGCGCGGCTCCTTATCCTTGCCGTTGCCATGCTTGTGGCTCATCCCGCATCTCCACCCTTTTCCGGTGCGTCGTCGCTCTTGAACCAGAGCATCACCGAATCGACAGCGCGCGAGAAGAACCCGCCCTCGGGGACCGCCTGAAGGCTGATCAGCGGTCGCTCGGCAACTGGCTTGCCGTCCAGGGTCACCACCACGCTGCCGATGCGCTGGCCCTTGCTGAATGGCGCAACCAGGGTCGCGGGAATATTCATGCTCGCTTTCAGCTTGTCGTACTGGCCTCGCGGAACGGTGACCAGCAGATCTTCCGCCAGGCCTACCGGCAGGGTGTCCCTGTCACCTTTCCACAGCTTGGGTTCGGTCAGGGGCTTGCTGGCGCTGTACAGCTTGTGGGTTTCGTAGAAACGGAACCCGTAATTGAGCATCGCCTGCGCGTCCGTAGCGCGTGTCTTTTCGCTCTTTGCACCCATGACGATGGCGATCATGCGCTGGTCGCCACGCTTGGCCGAGGCGGCCAGGCAGTAACCAGCCGCCGCGGTGTGGCCGGTTTTGATGCCATCCACACTCGGATCACGCCACAATAACGTGTTGCGGTTGTGCTGCGTGATACCGTTCCACTGAAACTCCTTGACGGCCGAAATGGCATAGTCATCCGGAAAGTCATGGATCAGGGCACGCGACAGGATCGCCACATCGTGCGCCGTGGTGTAGTGGTCCTCTGCGGGGTAGCCGGAAGCATTGCTGTAATGGCTGCCAGTCATGCCCAGGCGTTTGGCATAGGCATTCATGAGTTGTGCGAATGTGGCCTCTGAACCTGCCACGTGCTCGGCCAGGGCAATCGCCGCGTCGTTGCCGGACTGGATGATCATGCCGTACAGCAGATCCTTGAGCGGTACACGCGAATTGACCTTGAGAAAACTCGTCGAGCCATCCGTGCCGGCTCCGCCTGCCTTCCAAGCGTGCTCGCTTATGAACACCGGGTCATCGAGATGAATCTTGCCGTTGGCGATTTCAGCCGAAACCACGTAGTCGGTCATGATCTTGGTGATCGACGCCGGCTCGACCCGCTCATCCGGATCCTTGGATGCGAGAATCTGGCCACTGACGTAATCCATCAATACCCAACTGCGTGCATCGAGGCTCGGCGGTGCTGGCGTCGGCAGAGAGATGGCGGGTTTCGAGGGTTTCGGCGCCGGCGGCTTGTCGGGTCCCGGTGACTGGGCCGCAGCGAACGAGCAGGTAGCGGCCAGAGCGATGGACAACAGTGATGAACGGACAAACGACATGCATGTATTCCTGTGATTGCAAAGTTCGGGAAGTGGAATCAATTGACTTCGACCTGGGTCGAGGAGATGCCTTGCCGCTCCAGCTTGCGGTTCAACATGTCGACGGCGGCCACGTCCGCCAACGGTCCGACACGCACACGGTGAAAGGTGCGACCCCCAACCTCCGTGGTCGTCACGCTTGCGCCGCGGATACCCATCACGCGCATGCGCTCCAGCATGCGCCCGGCATTGCCGGCATCTGCATAGGCGCCCACTTGCAGATAGATCTGCGGTGTATGACCCATGGTTGAGACCACGGCCGGTGCTGGCAGTTCCCCGCCTGTCGCAGGGTCGATCGCCTGCACATCAACAACGCCGGTGCCTTGCCGCCAGATATCCAGGCGCACGGCAGCCGCGTAAGACAGATCGATCAGCCGGTTGTCATGGAAAGGCCCGCGATCGTTGACCCTGACGATGACGCTCTTGCCATTGTCCAGATTGGTGACACGCACATAGCTGGGCAGCGGCAGGGTTTTGTGCGCGGCACTGAATTTGTACATGTCGTACGGTTCGAAACTCGAGGTCAGGTGACCATGGAATTTGGTCCCGTACCACGAGGAAATGCCGCGCTGATGGTAGCCGTGTGCCGTTGACAGCACCCGATAAGTGTGGCCGTTCACTGTGTAAGGCGAGCGGTTGCCATAACGAGAACGGGGTTCAACCTTCGGCACCGGCTCGACAAGCGCCGCGATACGACTGATGTCCGCGGCAACATCCGGGCTGCCGTCATTCTTCTGGCGGTAGCGCCGCGATTGCGGGGCGTGGATGTTGTCGCGTATGCCTGTACTCTGGCTGGCAGTCTCGCGCTGATCACTGGCACTGCTCTGTGGCACAGTTGCGGCACCGCGCGGCGCGCGCGTCTTGTTGTGTGCGCAGCCAGTCGTTACCAGCAACACCACAACGCATGCCCACCACCTCATCGCGAGGCACTGGCATGGTCAATCGCGCCGGCAGCGATCGCTTCGGCCAGCTGGTTGATGGCCATGGCATACAACGGGCTGCGGTTATAACGGGTAATGACATAAAAGTTGTTGAAGGTGATCCAGTATTGGTCGCCACTTTCGGCGTCCAACCGCAGAAGGGTCGCCGGGGTCGAGGCATCAATCTTGGCGAGTGGCGCGTAGCCATGTGCTTCCAGTTGCTGAACCGTGTATTGGGTCTTGCTGTGATCGATCTTCACCGGGCGTGCATCGCCTTGCGCCTCCGCCTGCATTGCAACCGGTGCACCACGCTGCCAACCGTGCCTGGCAAGATAGTTGGCCACGCTGCCGAGTATGTCCGGCAAGGAGCCGCTGAGATCGATACGACCGTCGCCATCTTCGTCACGCGCATAAGCCACCACACTGGAAGGCATGAACTGGCCCCAGCCCATGGCGCCAGCGTAGGAACCGTTGAGGTCAATGAGGGGCGCCGGCAACTGGTGCTCCGGCATGGTCAGCAGCTTTTCCAGCTCCGAACGGAAGTAGGTTTCACGCGGCGGGTAGTGGAAGGCCAGCGTCACCAGCGCATCCAGCACACGATAATTACCGGTGCGGGTACCGTAGTTCGTTTCCACACCCAGTATGGCGACGATGTATTGCGGGTCGACGCCGTACTTGTCGGCGATGCGCTCAAGCAGTTCCCGGTTGGTCTGGTAGAACAGCACGCCGGCACCGATACGCAGTGGCGTCATGAACAGGGCGCGATACTCGTGCCATGGCTTGGCTTCGGCCGGACGGCGCATGGCATCGATAATGCTCTGCTTGCGCTCGGCCTGGTTGAGCAGATCCAGCACATGCTGCTGCGACAGACCGTGCTGTTTGGCCATGCGCGCTGCAAAGGCCTGCTCGCCAGGATGCTTTTCTGCAGCCGCCACGCTACCGGCCGACAGCAGCGCCACGCATCCCGCAAGCAGCCAGGAAGCCCCGAAAAAATGCTTCTTCATCATGCGCATAGCCTATCATGCTGCCCGGTGATACTGAATCACAATTGCGCCGTCATCTTGCGGTGCGCGTGGATGGACATCAGCACCCCAAAACCCGCCAACAGCGATACGGCCGAAGTACCGCCATAGCTGATCAGGGGCAGTGGCACACCCACCACCGGCAGCACACCGCTGATCATGCCTCCGTTGACCACCACGTAGACAAAGAAGCTCATGCCGATGGCGCCGCCGAGCAAGCGTGAGTAAGTGTCACGTGCCTGGCTGGCAATCCACAGGCAGCGGCCAATGATGAACATGTACAGCGCCATCAGCAATACGACGCCGACAAGGCCGAATTCCTCTGCAAACACAGCCAGAATGAAGTCGGTGGTGTGTTCGGGCAGGAACTCCAGCCGTGACTGGGTACCGTGCTGCCAACCCTTGCCGAGTAGCCCGCCCGAGCCGACCGCAATCTTGGACTGGATGATGTGCCAGCCACTGCCGAGCGGATCGGCCGACGGATCGAGCAGCATGATCACGCGTTTTCGCTGATATTCGTGCAGGAAATGCCAGCCGACCGGCAAAGCCGCAAGCAGCGCGGCAAACAGGGTACCCATACGCCACCATTGCACGCCGGATAGAAACAGCACGAACAATCCGCCCGCCACAACCAGCACGGCCGTACCCAGGTCCGGCTGGTCGGCAATCAGGCCGGCAGGCAGTGCGATGAGCAGCCCGGCCAGCAACAACTGGCCCCAACTCGGTGGCAACTGACGCGGATGCAGGTACCAGGCCACCATCATCGGCACGGTCAGTTTGAGCAATTCCGAGGGCTGAAAACGAACGACGCGCAAATCCAGCCAGCGGTAGGCGCCCTGTCCCTCGCCGGCAACAGCCACCACCACCAGCAACAGTACGCTGATCAGGTAGAACCACGGGGTCCAGCTGCGCAGCATCCACGGCGGTAGCCTGGACAGGATCAGCAGCAGCAGCACGCCCATTAGCAGGCGCATCGACTGGTTGATCACCAACGCCATGCTGTTATCGCCCGCGCTGTACAGGGTAAGCAGACCGACCACCATCAGCACCAGCAAGGCACCGCTCAGCGGCAAATCCAGTCGCGGGCGGGATATCACCCGCCGCAACAGGCGCCGCAAACGTGTGAACCAGGCATGGATCACCGTACAGCTCCTGGTGACGCGCTTTGGGCCGTCGCCCCCGCGGTGTCCTCGTCTTGCAACCAGGCGTCCAGGACCTTGCGTGCCACGGGGGCTGCCGCGGTGCTGCCCCAGGCGCCCTCATCCACCATCACCGCCACCGCGATACGCGGTTCGGACGCCGGGGTGAAGGCAATGAACAAAGCCCGGTGCAGCTCAGCAAGCTGCTCGTGTGAGGTGCGTTGCGTATAGGCCTCCGTGGTTCGCGAGTAGCGCTCCGCCGTGCCGGTCTTGCCAGCAATCACGTAGGGAAAACCGTCGCCCAAGCCGCGCGCCGTTCCCCTTGGACCATTGACGACGTCGATCATGCCCTGCTTCACAGCTTCCCAATCGGCACGTTTGTCGATGATTTTTGCTTCCGGCTCGTGCTGAGCAAGCGGCACCGGACGGGCCTTGATTCCGGCACGAACCGCGTACAGCAGGTGCGGACGGTAACTGGCGCCGTGCCCGGCCAGCGTCGCCACGGCATGGGCCAGTTGCAACGGCGTTACTGCCCAGTAGCCCTGGCCGATACCCGCAATCACGGTTTCACCCGGATACCACGGTTGATTCTTCTGGCTGCGTTTCCATTCCCGCGAAGGCAGAACACCGCCGGACTCACCCACCAGGTCGATACCGGTCGGCTTGCCGAACCCGAACTTGGCCATGAATGCCGACAGCCGGTCGATGCCCATGTCATTGGCAAGCTGATAGAAATATGTGTTGACCGACTGTGCGATAGACTCGCGAAGGTTGACCCGCCCGCTGCCCCAGCGCACGTCATCACGGTAGCCACGCGTAACGCCGGGCAGATACCAGGTACCGGAGGACACGATCGAATCGGACGGCGTGCGCAAACCCATTTCCAAACCACCAAGACCGATGAACGGCTTGATGGTGGAACCCGGCGGATAAATGCCACGCAGAGCCCGGTCCAGGAACGGCTTGTCAGGATCATGCAGCAGTGCGCTGTAATCCGCCTGGCTGATGCCGTTGACAAACAGGTTCGGGTCGAAGCCCGGATTGCTGACCATCGCCAGCACCTGCCCATTGCGTGGGTCGATGGCAACCACCGCACCAGCCCGGCCAGCCAGCGCATCCATGGCGACCTTCTGCACGCGCGAGTCGATGGTCAGGTAGAGGCTCTTGCCGGCTTGTGGCGCATGTCGTTCCAGTACACGCAGGGGCCGCTGGTCAGCGTTGACCTCCACCATTTCGTAGCCGGGCACGCCATGTAGCAGCGACTCGTAGTAACGCTCGACCCCTGTTTTGCCGATGTGCGTGGTGCCGTCATACCGACTGGCGTCGCGACCGGTCAGGTCATCGCTGTCGATGCGGCTGACGTAGCCCACGACATGAGCAAAATAGCGCCCTTCCGGGTAGTACCGGGTCAGGTAGGGCACCACATCCACGCCGGGAAACCGCCAGCGGTTGACTGCAAAGCGGGAAATGTCTTGCTCGTTGAGAGCAAACTTCAGCGGCACACTCTGAAACCCGCGGTGCTGTGCAAGCTCGCGTTGGAACAGATTGAGATCGTGGGCAGACAAGGGAATCAATTGCCCCAGATGGTCCAGCATCGCGTCCATGTCGTGAACGCGCTCTGGAACCACCTCCAGACGATAGGCCGGCTTGTTGTCGGCAAGCAACACGCCATTGCGGTCGTAGATCAAGCCGCGGGCGGGCGGCAAGTGTTTAAGGTGGACACGATTCTGTTGCGAGCGCGTGGCAAACTCATGATGCTCTGCTACCTGCAACCAGGAGAACCGCGCCACCAGCGCAAACATCGCCAAGGCAATCAGCACCAAGGCGCTGATCACCCTGGCGCGAAACAGTCGACGTTCGCGATGCTCATCCTTGATGCCGGATGGCGTGGTGCGCTTCACTATTCGTGCACCCTCGAACGTGAGCGCATGTCATCCAACAACAGGAAGACAAACGGCCACAGCAGCGCACCCATCAGGGGGGACAACCAATAGCTCGGCGGCGGCAGCGATTCACCGGCAAATGCGCGCACCATCAACAACAGAATTCTGTCGTTCACGAGCAGTGCCAGCACTGCCAGGGTCTGCTGCCACATGGGGAAAAACCGCAGGCGCGGCCTGAAGCGCGCCACGATGAACGCCAAAGCCACCAGCCGCAGCGCCTGTTCACCCAGCAGGTTGCCATTGAACAGGTCCGCCACCAGCCCCAGCGCGAAGACCAGCCCCAGGCTGATCCGGCTGTGATCTTCAAGGCCCCAGTAGATCAGGACCAACGCCAACCAGTACGGCTTGAATGGCAGCCAATCGGGCGGCAAGCCCACCAGCATCAGCAACAATGCCAGCACAATACTGAATACGAAAATCAGGTTGGCCCTTCGTGAAGGGGGCGCAGCCTGGTCGCGCAGCAGCAGCACCTCGGAGGTGCGTTCCAGGTCAGCGGACGGGATGACTTCCACCACCTTGAACATGCCATCGGCATCCGTACCGACGTGAGTCACGCGGCCTACCGGAAAGCCGGCAGGAAAACGTCCACCAAGACCGGAGGTAAGCAAATTGTCGCCAACACGCATGTCTGCACTAAGCGAAATCGAAGGCAGGACAAGACGGTCGCCACGTCCCGTCCCATAGGCAACGCTGCGCAGACCAGTGCGCTCGTCGACGACCGGAATGGCGTGGTTCGGATCGGAGATCAGCATCACCTGCGCCGTGTGCCGCAGCACTTCCACCACCTGGCCCATCACGCCACTGGAATCAATCACAGTCATGCCGACATGTACGTTCTCTGCCGCACCTGCGTTGATCATGACCCTGTGTCGATACGGACCCAGATCCACACCAATCAATCGCGCCAGTTGCACCTGCAGGCCAAGACTGTGTTGGACGTCCAGCAACTGCTGAAGATGCTGGCTCTGCCGTGCCAAAATTCGTGTTCGGTTGAGCTGGGCCCGGGTCAGCATCAATTCTTCGCGCAGTTGCGCGTTCTCATGCTCCAGTGTGCGTCGGTCCGCCATCGAGTCGCCTAGCCGATGCGCGAGGCGGGCTGGTAATGCCGCCAGTCCAAAAAGGGGTTCGATGATGACGGACGTACCATAACGCACAGTCGCCAGCAGCCCGAACTGCCGGTCGGCGACCATCAGCACGCATGCCAGCCCCAGATAGGCGATCATGCGCAGGGTACCTGCCACGTTGGCTGAAAACAGCGATGCTGAACTGCCGTCGCGCGCAAGCGCCATCAAAGTGCCTGCCGTTGTTTATCAGTCGGGGTAGAAGAAATCACTGCCGTGCTGGTCGACCAGATCCAACGCCAGGCCACCGCCTCGCGCCACGCAGGTCAAAGGGTCATCGGCTACCTGCACGTGCAAACCGGTCTCTTCCGAGATCAGGCGGTCAAGGTCTTTCAACAGGGCGCCGCCTCCGGTCAAGACAATGCCGCGCTCGGCCACGTCCGAACACAACTCTGGCGGCGTCTGCTCCAGCGCGCTCTTGACTGCTGCGACGATTCCGCTGAGCGGTTCGTGCAGGGCTTCGAGAACCTCGTTGGAATTGATGCGGATCATGCGCGGCACACCCTCGGCCAGGTTGCGTCCCGAAATCTCCATCTCGCGAACCTCGCTTTGTGGGTATGCGCAGCCAATTTCCACCTTGATGCGCTCGGCCGAAGACTCGCCGATCAGTGTGCCGTGATTGCGCCGCACATAGTTGATGATGGCCTCGTCGAAACGATCGCCTCCGATGCGTACCGACTGGGAGTAGACGATGCCATTCAGGGAGATCACGGCGACCTCCGAAGTTCCGCCGCCAATATCGAGAACCATCGAGCCTCGCGCCTCGCCCACCGGTATGCCGGCGCCGATGGCCGCGGCCATCGGCTCCTCGATGATGAATACGTCGCGTGCGCCAGCGCCTTCCGCCGATTCCTTGATCGCGCGTCGCTCCACCTGGGTCGAGCCACACGGCACGCATACCAGCACTCTGGGGCTGGGCCGCAAGAAGCGCGAACGATGCACCTGTTTGATGAAGTGCTGCAGCATGGCCTCGGTCATGGTGAAGTCTGCGATCACGCCGTCTTTCAACGGACGCACCGTGGCGATGTTGCCCGGCGTGCGACCGAGCATCATTTTGGCTGCCGTACCGACTGCCGCGACCGATCTCGGGCCGCCCGGACCGCGATCCTGCCGAATGGCGACCACCGAGGGTTCATTCAGGACTATGCCCTGTCCGCGTGCGTAAATCAGGGTATTGGCGGTGCCCAGATCGATCGACAGATCGTTGGAAAACAAACCACGAAACTTCTTGAACATAGGGTCCAGGCAACCGTCGACGGCGAGGGAAGGGGAACTCGGCAGTGTAGTGTTGCGTGCATGCCTTCGCAAGCCAATTTTCGCGCGATGCGAGGATTTTCTCCAGGCAGTTCACCAGATGTGACATTCGGGTTACGATTGTGTCAATCATCGTGTCCGAGAGAGCCTCTGATTGAGTCTGGCTGGTCCATCTGCGAGTTGAAAAGGCATTTTTTACGGGGCAAGACACAGGCCGCAGGGTTTTTGCGGACAAGTGTTGTGCCGCCGAAGCATGTCTTTTTTGCAGCTGTGCCGCCGGTATCGATTCGGTCAGAGACTGTCTGGCAAGGTAGCGACCCGATGGCACTTCTACTGCTGCTGGAATCTTCATGCCTTCATTGATTTGTGGCTCGCTGGCCTACGACACCATCATGGTCTTCCAGGACCAGTTCAAGAACCATATTCTGCCCGACAAGGTGCATATTCTGAATGTGGCCTTCATGGTTCCGGACATGCGCCGGGAGTTCGGAGGTTGTGCCGGCAACATTGCCTACAACCTGAAGCTTCTGGGTGGCGAACCGGTGCCGATGGCCACTGTAGGTAGCGATTTCGGCCCATACCGCACGCATTTCGAGCAATGCGGCATCCGCCTCGATCAGGTCAAGGAACTGGCGGACATGTTCACGGCGCAGGCTTTCATCACCACGGACCTGGATGACAACCAGATCACCGCCTTTCATCCCGGCGCCATGATGCGCTCGTATGAGAATCATGTTCGGGACGTGGAAGACATCGATTTTGGTATCGTCGGTCCGGACGGTCGCGAAGCGATGCTACAGCACGCCGACGAGTTTTCTGCGCTCGGAATCCCCTTCATATTCGACCCCGGACAAGCCATGCCGCTGTTCAAGGGGCCGGAATTTTGCAACTTCATCGAGCAGGCCAACTACGTCACCGTCAATGACTACGAATCCCACCTGCTGCAGGAACGCACTGGCTGGAGTGAAAAGGACATTGCGTCCCGGGTTACTGCCTACATCGTGACGCGTGGGCCCAACGGTTCACTAATACATACACCTGCAGGGACCATTGAGATCCCGCCAGCACACGAGCGCAAGATCACCGATCCCACGGGTTGCGGCGATGCGTATCGCGCTGGCCTGATCTATGGCCTCACACATGACTTCGATCTGCCGACCACGGGCCGCATGGCATCGCTGATGGGTGCACTCAAGGTGGAGCACCCCGGTACGCAAAACCAGAAGTTTAACTTTGCGGAGTTTGCCGAGGAGTTCAATGAGCAATTCGGCTACCGGATCGACTGAGCAGCTCCCCGCGGCTCCTTGAGCCGGCCTACTCCATTTGGCCGAGTCTCAAGTTCCGCCCAAAAAAAGGCGCCCCGCCGGTTTGTCCGGACGGGGCGCTGCTACTAGGTCCCTGGCAGTGACCTACTCTCGCATGGGCAAATGCCACACTACCATCGGCGCAGATGCGTTTCACTTCCGAGTTCGAGATGGGATCGGGTGGTACCACACCGCCATGGCCGCCAGGGATTGGGCGCAGGTCGCGCAGGTGTGCGCGGACCAGCATGGGGAGATCTTCCTCGTTGAGGAAGACCGATGGGGAAGTGACAAGTGTTCTGGTTCCGCCTGACGTGTCATCGAGGCATGTATTCAAAGCGTCTTGGGGTTATATGATCAAGCCGCACGGATCATTAGTACGGGTTAGCTGAACACATTGCTGTGCTTACACATCCCGCCTATCAACCAGGTGGTCTACCTGGGTCCTTGAGGAGCCTTGAAGGCTCGGGAGATCTCATCTTGGGGCGTGCTTCCCGCTTAGATGCTTTCAGCGGTTATCACTTCCGTTCGTAGCTACCGGGCAATGCCTCTGGCGAGACAACCCGAACACCAGCGGAACGTCCACTCCGGTCCTCTCGTACTAGGAGCAGCCCCCCTCAAATCTCCAACGCCCACGGCAGATAGGGACCGAACTGTCTCACGACGTTCTGAACCCAGCTCGCGTACCACTTTAAATGGCGAACAGCCATACCCTTGGGACCGGCTACAGCCCCAGG
>CAJDWA010000120.1_pt1 | contig 14323 bp, 12 predicted proteins | sample 7391461 | NCBI WGS metagenome assembly CAJDWA01 (sample SAMEA7055726, study PRJEB34461) | soil metagenome | biome: terrestrial ecosystem; feature: Peninsula; material: soil | place: Antarctica | collected 2016 | reverse complement strand
TGTACCTGTTGAACTCAAATCGGCCGCCACAGCGGCCCATCGCCTTGCCGGCTCGCGCGCTCTCGCCGCATCCGGACCAGCTAGTCAATAGCCATTTATCAGGTGCATTGTCGCCCGCTTTCCACGGCCACTCCAGCGTTAAGGCGCAACATGCGCGGGCGCTGCGACCGGGTTCATGCCAGCCAGCAGAAGCGCGAACCGTCTCCGAGCTGCTCGGGTGCTGGCGATCAATGCCAAGCACAACCCGCTTTCCAGTCAGCTCCGGCGCGCTCACATGAGTGTGCCGAAGCGAGCGATCACCGGCAGACCTTGGCGTTCAATCCCAGCCGCTCGGTGAATGCGTCAGTACAGGGGCAAGCGAGCGAACACCCGAGGGCATCACGTGTTCAGCCGATAGGTGGTCAAACGCCCACGGGTTGCGTCACTCCAGCACTTGGCGCAGGTCGGCATGTTTGACAGACACAGCCTGTGCGGTCACGAAATAACGGGCCAGCCGGTTTCAAAATGCGCCCATGACGGTGCCGGCGCGACAGGCGGCAGGCGTCATGCGCGAATGATACTTTTGGACGTCTTTACGTCTGGGTGATCAAATCATCGACGCCGCCGCGACCCTTGAACGCACAGTTCGGCATGCCAGCGGCTGACTTCCTTGGCCGCCCGCAGAAGACCGTATACTCCCAGCTCCACTACCTGGTTGCCGACCCGCTTGAGCGAGCTGCTTGTATTCATTGCCGTCGGCGCGCTCGCCCAGCTGGTCGATGGAGCGCTGGGTATGGCCTTCGGGGTGACCTCCTCCGGTCTGTTGCTGGCCCTGGGCATGCCTCCGGTGGCCGCCAGCGCCAGCGTCCATTACGCCGAGACGTTTACCTGCGGCGCGTCCGGCGTCAGCCATCTGCTTGCCGGCAACGTGCAGCGGACGCTGCTGTTGGCGCTGGTCATCCCCGGCGTGCTGGGCGCGCTCATCGGCGTATGGGTCGCCATCCACGTTCCTCCCGGCTGGCTGCGCGGAATGATGGCGCCCTATCTCATTTGCATGGGCGCTTTCCTGTTGTTTCGCAGTACGCGACCGGCGGGGATGCGCCAGGACGTGCCGCGTGGCACCGGCGTGACCGGATTCGTGGCCGGCTTGATCGACGCGATTGGCGGTGGTGGCTGGAGCGCGATCACCGTCACCATGCTGTTGGCACGGGGCCTGACCCCGCGCGCAGTGATCGGGAGCGTGCATCTGGCTAAGTGCGTGGTGAGCATCGCCGCCAGCGTAAGTTTCCTGTTTGCCATTGGCATCAGCCAGAGTTCGGCCGTGTTGGGCCTGATCATCGGTGGCGCCGTGGCAGCGCCGTTTGGCGCCCTGTTCGTTCGACGGATACCCGCGCGCGTCGCCACCGCACTGGCGGGTATCGCGGTGCTGGCGTTGGGGCTCAACAATACGGTTCGCCTGTTTGCCTGAGGCCGCGTTTACAATGTCCGCATGAACACTATCCAGTCCTTCCCAATCGAGGTGCGCGGCAGCGCCAGACAACCGCTGGGCATGAGTCCGGCCCGCTTCCTGCGCGACTACTGGCAAAAACGTCCGCTGCTGATCCGCAACGCCTTCGCCGATTTCCAGCCACCACTGCAACCGGACGACTTGGCCGGCCTAGCCTGCGAGCCCACCGCGCTGGCGCGGCTGATCGTGCATGACGAGAAGCGCGAACGCTGGCAAGTAAACTCCGGTCCGTTGACCGAGGAGGACTTTGCGCGCACGCCGGAGGCCAACTGGACCTTGCTGGTACAGGACGTCGACAAGTGGGACGCCGATGTGGCGGGCTTGCTGCAGCACTTCAGCTTCTTGCCGAGCTGGCGTCTGGACGACGTCATGGTGTCCTATGCCGAGCCGGGCGGCGGCGTCGGCGCGCATGTCGACCAGTACGATGTATTCCTGATCCAGGGGCTGGGTCAGCGACATTGGGCGATCAGCGACGATCCGCTGGCGCCGAAGGCTTTCCGCCCCGACATCGAACTCAAGCAACTGGTGCATTTCGAGCCGACTCACGAATGGCTGCTGGATCCGGGCGACATGTTGTACCTGCCGCCTGGCGTACCGCACGACGGCGTGGCCTTCGGTGGCCCGTGTATGACGTTCTCGATCGGCCTGCGCGCGCCCTCTCAGGCGGAGCTGACCGGCGACCTCGCCGACTACATCGCCGAGCAGTTGCCGGATGAACTGCGCTATGCCGATCCGGATCTGAAACCGGCCAAAGCCACCGGCGAGATCGACCGTGCCGCGCTGGAACGTCTGAAAGAGGCATTGCCGTTCGCGGCGGCCCTGCGCGAGGACCCGCTGCGCGATTGGTTCGGCCGATTCATCACCCGCTATCGCAATGCCCAGACGCCGGCGCCGCTGGAAAAACCGCTTGGCGCGGACAAGTTCGCCACCAAACTGGTGACGGGTGCGCGATTGTTGCGTCATCCGTGGTCACGGCTGGCATGGTCGCGCGGCAAGACCGGCTGCATGCTGTACGCCTGCGGCGAGGCGTACCCAGCCACGCCAGCGCTGGCGCAGCAACTTTGCGAACAGCGCGAGTTGGTTATCGATCACACCCCCGACGCCATCGACCAGGCCTTGCTGCTGGCGCTGGTCAATGACGGTCACCTGCTGCCGCGGAAGCCACGCCGTCGATGAAGCTGCAGAACTTCCACGTCGAGATCGCCGACTGGTCACGCGACGACCTGCGTGCGGCGCTGCTGGACTTGCGCAACACCGTGTTCATCCAGGAACAAGGCGTGCCTGAATCGCGCGAGCGCGATGGCCTCGACGTCGATTGCTGGCATGTGTTGGCGCGTGACGACGCTGGCCAGCCGATCGGCTGCGGACGGCTCAGCCCAAAGCACAAAATTGGGCGCATGGCAGTGCTGGCGGACTGGCGCGGCGAGGGTGTGGGCGCGGCCATGCTGCGTGAGCTGCTCGGCCGCGCCCGCACGTTGGGTTGGTCGGAAGTGGGATTGGATGCGCAGGTCAGCGCGCTGGGCTTCTACGAACGCGCCGGCTTCATCGCCCATGGTGAGGAATTCGAAGATGCCGGGCTGCCTCACCGAGCCATGCGTCTGGTGATCCCGGAAGCTGACGAGGGGCCACAGTCGCCTCTGCGCGATATCGGCTTGCTGTCCACCGTCACCGCCAGCGCAAGCGCAGCATCGCGGCTGCAGTTGCTGTGCGACGCGCGCCATCAATTGGCGATACGGCTGCCGGCACTGGGCAACGAGGACTACACCAGCGCCGAGGAACTGGATGAGTTGCGCAGAATTGCCACCTCCGGCCGCAACGCGCTTATCCGCATCCTGCTGCACGATCCGCAGGCTGCGCTGCGCAACGACCACCGTCTGATCACCCTGGCGCAACGCCTGCCCAGTGCATTCCAGATCCGTATGCCGGTGGATGAGGTCGACCTGGTCTGGCGCTCTGCCTGCCTGATCAACGACGTCGGTGGCTATCTGTTCCTGCCCGAGGCGGAGCGTCCGCAAGGGCGCGCCGCACGCAGTGACCGCGCCAATGCCAGGCCGTTGCAGCTGCACTTCAACGAGGTATGGGACCGTTCGGAACGGGCCAGCATGCTGCAGACCCTGGATATTTGAGCCTCTGTATGAACGGTAGCTGGCTCGCGTTTCGCTGATATTTTCCCGGCCCGACCCGCCAAGAAAATCGATCAAAGCCAGGACTACAACGCAAATCGCCCACATCCCCTTGCCCGTGAGGCCATGTCGCAGCCCGCTTCACGGCACCAGATGGGTTGCCGCCAGATGGCGCGCAAAGGGTATAATTCAGCGGATTATCCCTAGTCATCTTGCTTGAGCAGCCGGTCGGCCTTGAAACCCGGCTGGAAGTTGCGACGTTGTTGCTCACACGGATGGCTGCAAGCCCCCTTCCATGCTGGTGGTGACGTGAGTACAAACCTAATCCGCGAGTTCTTCGATTCTTCCCAACTCGCTGGCGGCAACGCCGATTACGTGGAGTCGCTGTACGACACCTGGTTGACCGACGCCTCGGCCGTTCCCACCGAATGGGCAACTTATTTCGAGACGTTCAAGGGCCGTGAGTCGGGCGATGTCCCACACGGCGCCGCCATCGCGCGTATCGAGGCGGCGCAGAAGCAACGTCATAACGGCGCGGTTGCGGTCCCGATGAGCGACGAGTACGCCCGCAAGCAGGCCGGCGTGCTGCGCTTGCTGACCGCATACCGCTCACGTGGCCACCTCGCCGCCGACCTCGACCCGCTTGGTCTCGCCGATAAAATGCCCGCGCCTGACCTGGGCCTGCCGTTCCACGGTCTCAGCGACGCCGATCTGGATACCGAATTCGACACCGGCAACTACGCCGGCGGCGGCAAGCGCATGAAGCTGCGTGACCTGCTGACCCGATTGCAAAAGACCTACGCCAGCACGATCGGCGCGGAATTCATGCATATCAGCAATCACGAACAACGCTACTGGATTTACAGCAGGCTCGAACAACAGGCCGGCGACGTTGGGCTGGACAAGGCTGGCAAACAACGCGTGCTGGACGGTCTGACTTCCGCGGAAGGCCTGGAACGCTACCTGCACACGAAATACGTCGGCCAGAAGCGCTTCTCGCTGGAAGGCGGCGACAGCCTGATCCCGCTGATCGACGACGTGGTGCGTGCCGCAGGCGACAACGGCATCAAGGAGCTGGTGATCGGTATGGCCCATCGCGGCCGCCTCAACATGCTGGTCAACATCCTGGGCAAGCCGCCGAAGACCCTGTTCGACGAATTCGAGGGCAAGTTCGACAACGCAGACGATCCGGCCCATTCGGGCGATGTGAAGTACCACATGGGCTTCTCGGCCGACGTCAAGACGCCCAACGGTGGCGTGCACGTGGCGCTGGCGTTCAACCCGTCCCATCTAGAGGTTGTCAACCCGGTCGTCAGCGGTTCGGTGCACGCACGCCAGACCCGTCGGCGCGACACCCTGCATACGCAATCGATGGCGGTGCTGATCCATGGCGACGCTGCATTCGCCGGCCAGGGCGTGAACATGGAATTGTTCAACATGTCACAGGCCCGCGGCTTCAAGATCGGCGGCAGCCTGCACGTGGTGATCAACAACCAGGTCGGCTTCACCATCTCCAACCCGCAGGACGCGCGCTCCACCATGTACTGCACCGACATCGCCAAGATGGTCAACGCGCCGGTGCTGCACGTGAATGGCGACGATCCCGAAGCGGTCATCCTGGTGACCCGGCTGGCTTACGCCTTCCGCAAAGAGTTCCGCCGAGACGTAGTGATCGACCTGGTCTGCTATCGCCGCCACGACCACAACGAGGCCGACGAGCCCGCAGCCACCCAGCCGGTGATGTACAAGATCATCCGCCAGCGCCCCACCGCACGTGACCTGTACCAGCAGCAGTTGGTCAAGCAAGGCGTGCTGGCCGAAGGCGACGCGAAGAAGCAATTCGAGGCTTACCGCGAACGACTGGAAGCCGGTGCTCCGATGACCGATCTGGACCCCTCACCGAGTCGCGATGGCCGCGTCGACTGGGCGCGTTTCCTCGGCGGCCAACTCTCGATGGCCACCGACACCACGGTCCCGAAGAAGAGGCTGAAAGAGCTCGCGGACCAGATCCTCACCGTACCCGCCGACATCACCGTGCAAGCCCGGGTTGCCAAGATCTACGACGACCGCCGCAAGATGGCCGCTGGCGAGCATCCCGCCGACTGGGGCTTTGCCGAGAACCTGGCTTACGCCACCCTGATCGACGCCGGTTATGACATGCGCCTGGTCGGCCAGGACACCGGACGCGGCACATTCTTCCATCGCCACGCCCAGCGAACTGGCGGTGATGGCGTTCGAGTACGGCCACTCCACCACCGACCCGGACACGCTCAATATCTGGGAGGCGCAGTTCGGCGATTTCGCCAACGGCGCCCAAGTTGTGATCGATCAATTCATCAGTTCCGGCGAGGCGAAATGGGACCGGCTGTGCGGCTTGGTATTGCTGCTGCCGCATGGCTACGAAGGCCAGGGGCCGGAGCACTCCTCCGCGCGCCTTGAGCGCTTCCTGCAGCTGTGCGCGATGGACAACATGCAGGTCTGCGTACCGACGACTCCGGCACAGGATTTCCACATGATCCGCCGGCAGATGCTGCGCGCCGTGCGCAAGCCGCTGATCGTGATGACGCCCAAATCACTGCTGCGGCACAAACTCGCCGTGTCCTCGCTGGACGAGCTTGCCAACGGCAGCTTCCAGTTGGTCATCGGCGAGCATCGCAAACTGGCGGCGAAAAAAGTCACCCGCGTGGTGCTGTGCTCGGGCAAGGTCTACTACGACCTGCTGGAAGACGCCGGGAAGCGCGACTTGTCAGACGTCGCCATTGTCCGCGTCGAACAGTTGTACCCGTTCCCGCGCCCCGAGGTCACCGCCGAGCTGGAAAAATATCCGTCAGCGAAGGAAGTGATCTGGTGCCAGGAAGAACCGATGAATCAGGGCGCCTGGTTCCAGATCCGCCATCATCTGCAAGCCTGCACTTCGGCGAAGCACAGTCTTTCCTACGCGGGTCGCGCGCGCTCGCCAGCGCCGGCCGCCGGCCACCACAACACCCACGTCGCTGAACAGACCGCGTTGGTCGAGCACGCGCTGGTCGGGTCGGTCGGCACGGATTATTCGGCAGAGTAGATTTCCTCGCATCGCGCGGCCGTAAAGGCCGCCTCGTTGATTTTCGCGTTTACACGCGAGCACACAAACTCCAAGGGCCGTTATGTCCATCGAACTCAAAGTCCCCGTCCTGCCCGAATCCGTCTCCGACGCCACCATCGCCAGTTGGCACAAAAAAGCCGGTGATGCAGTCGCGCGCGATGAGAATCTGGTCGATCTCGAAACCGACAAGGTGGTGCTCGAAGTCCCCTCGCCCGTCGATGGCGTGCTGAAGGAAATCAGGCACCAGGTCGGCGACACGGTGAACGGCGAACAGGTCATCGCGATCATCGAGGAAGGCGCGGCCGCGGCTCCGGCCAAGGAAGAGTCGAAACCGGAAGCCAAGGCTTCCGTGCCAGCCAAAGCCGAGCAGTCCAAGGCAGAAAAGAGCGCGCCCAAGGGTGCCGACGACCTCTCGCCCGCTGGCCGCCGGGTGGCCACGGAGGACAACATCGACGCGTCCAAGGTCTCCGGCACCGGCCGCGATGGCCGCGTGACCAAGGAAGACCTGGTCAACTACGGCAAGCGCGGCGATGCCGCACCAGCCGCGGCACCGGCCGCAGCGAAACCCACGCCCGGCTCGCGCCCGGAAGAGCGCGTGCCGATGACTCGCATGCGCCTGCGCATCGCCGAGCGGCTGATGGAGTCGAAGAACTCGATCGCCATGCTCACCTCGTTCAACGAAGTGAACCTGGCCGAAGTGGTGAAGATGCGCAAGACGCTTGGTGAAGCGTTCCAGAAGGAACACGGCATCAAGCTCGGCTTCATGAGCTTTTTCGTCAAGGCTGCCGCCGAGGCGCTCAAGCGCTATCCGTACGTCAACGCCTCGGTCGACGGCAACGACGTTATCTACCACGGCTACCAGGACATCTCGATCGCGGTATCCACCGAGCGAGGTCTGGTCACGCCGGTGCTACGCGACGTGCAGGACATGGGCTTCGCCGACGTTGAAAAGGCCATCGCCGAGTACGCCACCAAGGCGCGCACGAACAAGCTCACGCTGGACGACCTTCAGGGCGGCACTTTCACCATCACCAATGGCGGCACCTTCGGCTCGTTGCTGTCGACCCCGATCGTCAACCCACCGCAGAGCGCGATCCTGGGCATGCACACGATCAAGGAGCGCGCGATCGTCGAGAACGGCCAGGTCATCGCCGCTCCGATGATGTACATCGCGATCAGCTACGACCATCGCATCATCGACGGCAAAGACGCGGTGCTATTCCTGGTCGACATCAAGAACCAGCTGGAGAATCCGCAGCGGATGCTGCTGGGTTTGTAACCGCTAGAACCCCTCTCCCGACGGGAGAGGGGTTTGGGGAGAGGGTTCGGCTGTGCCGCAACACCTCGCTCCGCCCGCACCCTCACCCGGCCTTCGGCCACCCTCTCCCGACGGGAGCGGGGCAAAACGAGAAACGCCATGAGCGAAAAATACGATGTCATCGTCATCGGTGCCGGTCCGGCCGGCTATGTGGCTGCGATCCGCGCCGCGCAGCTGGGCCTGAAGACCGCCTGCATCGATGCGTTCGCCGGCAAGGATGGCAAGCAGGCACTCGGCGGTACCTGTCTCAACGTCGGCTGCATCCCGTCCAAGGCGCTGCTTGATTCGTCGCGCCAGTTCCACAATCTCACCAGCAACTTCGACGTGCACGGCATCAGTGCCGACAACGCACGCATCGACGTGCCTACCTTCATCGGGCGCAAGGACAAAATCGTCAAGCAGTTCACCGGTGGCGTGGCGCAGCTGTTCAAGGCGAACAAGGTCACGCCGTACTTCGGCACCGGCAAGCTGCTGAAAGGCAACAGCGTCGAGATCACCGATCCCGAGGGCAAGAAGCAGACCATCAGCGCGACCAACGTCATCCTGGCGTCCGGTTCGGTGCCGATCGAGCTGCCGTTCGCGAAGTTCGACGGCAAGGCGATTGTCGACAACGCCGGCGCACTGGATTTCACCGAAGTGCCGAAGCGCCTGGGCGTGATCGGCGCCGGCGTCATCGGGCTCGAATTGGGTAGCGTGTGGAAGCGGCTGGGTTCGGAAGTGACCATCATTGAGGCCCTGCCCGACTTCCTCGGTGCCGCCGACGCGGACATCGCCAAGGTGGCTCAGCGTGAATACAAGAAGCAAGGTCTGGAGATCAAACTCGGCGCCAAGCTGTCCAAGGCCGAAGTCAAGAAGGATGGCGTGCACCTGGTCTACGCCGACAAGGACGGCGAGCAGAAGCTCGTCGTCGACAAGTTGCTGGTGGCCGTGGGCCGTCGCGCCTACACCGCCGGTCTGCTCGGCGACGACACCGGTGTAAAACTGGACGAGCGCGGCCGCATCGAAATCGACGAACACTGCCACACCGGCGTGGATGGCGTATGGGCAGTCGGTGACGCCGTGCGCGGCCCGATGCTGGCGCACAAAGGCTCCGAGGAAGGCGTGGCCGTAGCTGAATGGATCGCCGGCAAGGCCGGCCATGTCAACTACGACACGATCCCCTGGGTGATCTATACCGAGCCCGAGATCGCCTGGACCGGCAAGACCGAAAAGCAGCTCAAAGACGACGGCGTCCCGTACAAGGTCGGCAGCTTCCCATTCGCAGCCAACGGCCGCGCCGTCGCGATGAACGACGCCATCGGCCAGGTGAAGATGATTGCCCACGCCGAGACCGATCGCATCCTCGGCGTACACATGGTCGGCCCGGGCGTATCCGAGCTGATCGCCGAGTGCGTGGTGGCGATGGAGTTCAAGGGCTCATCCGAGGACATGGCGCGCATCGTCCACGCGCATCCGACTTTGTCCGAGGTTGTGCACGAAGCCGCCCTGGCGGTCGATAAGCGCGCCATCCACAAAGGCAACTGATCACGCCGGCCGCTGTACAACGGCCCGCTCATGGCGACATGAGCGGGCCGTCGCATTCACGCTTTCTCGCCTCCCACCTCTCGCCTCTCGTAGGAGCCCGCTTGCGGGCGATGCTGTTGCCCTGATCTACGATGGAAAATTAGAGCAACAGCATCGCCCGCAAGCGGTCTCCTACCTAACCAAGTCAAGACAAGCCCATGCCCCAACCCACTGCCATCTGTGTCTACTGCGGCTCCAACAGCGGCAAACATCCCGAATATGCCGAACAGGCGCGCGCTTTTGGCGCGGAGATGGCGCGCCGTGACATCACGCTGGTCTTTGGCGGCGGCAAGGTCGGCCTGATGGGCATCGTTGCCGACGCGGTGCTCGCCGGCGGCGGCAAAGTGATCGGCGTGATCCCGCGCCAGCTGGTGGAGCTCGAAGTCGCCCACCCGCACCTGAGTGAATTGGTGGTGGTCGATACCATGCACCAGCGCAAGACCCGCATGTACGAACTTTCCCACGCCTTCGTCGCCCTGCCCGGCGGCTTCGGCACCATGGATGAGATGTTCGAAATGTTGACTTGGGCCCAGCTCGGGCTGCATCGTTGTCCGTGCGCCTTCCTCGACGTACGCGGTTACTACCGTGACCTGCGCTCGATGATGGGACACATGGTCGACGAAGCCTTCGTGCGCACGGAACAACGTGACAGCATCTGGTTCGGCGAGGACATCCCGGCGTTGTTCGAATGGATGCAACACTATGAAGGCGACTACACGTCCAAGTGGATCGGCCCCAGCAGCGTCAGTGCCTGAATTTCACGGGAGATCGAGATGACTCGCTTCCAAGCCTTTCGCATCCACAGCGACGATGCCGGTTACCGCGCCGGCATCGAGACCATCGCAACCGATGCGCTCTCGCCCGGCGAAGTGCTGATCAAGACTGCCTGGTCCTCGGTCAACTACAAGGACGCGCTGGCCGGCACCGGCAAGGGCCGCATCCTGCGTCGCTATCCGCTCAATGGCGGCATCGATGTGGCGGGTTATGTGGTCGCCTCCACCGACCCGGCCTTCAAGGAAGGCGATGCCGTGCTGTGCACGGGCAGCGGGTTGTCCGAGACCCGCGATGGCGGTTTTGCCGAATACGCACGCCTGGATGCGCGCTGGACGATTCCGCTGCCGTCAGGGCTGAGCCTGCGCGAGAGCATGATCCTGGGCACGGCCGGCTTCACCGCGGCGCTGGCCCTGCTGCGCATGCAGGACAACCGGCAGACGCCGGCGCTGGGACCAATCGCGGTCACCGGCGCCAGCGGTGGCGTGGGACAGCTTGCCATCGACATCTTCAGTCGCGCCGGCTACGCGGTACACGCGATCAGCGGCAAGACCGACCATTTCGACTTCCTGCGCGAGCTTGGCGCCAGCGAATGCCTTGACCGCCACCAGCTCGCCTTCAGCGGCAAGCCGATGGATTCGGTCCGCTTCGGCGGCGCACTGGACAACGTCGGCGGCGGCATGCTCGGCGGGCTACTCCCGCTGGTCAGCCCGTACGGCAATGTGGCCCTTTGCGGCAATGCCGGCGGCTTCGCTTTTGACAGCACGGTGATGCCGTTCATCATTCGCGGCGTGAGCCTGCTCGGCGTGGCTTCAGCGGGCACCGCGCGAGATATCCGTGATGAGGTCTGGCGCCACCTCGCCAGCGACTGGAAACCGCAGCATCTGGGTCGTATCGCCACACGCGAAGTCACCTTGGGCGAGCTGCCTGACGTATTCGAGCGCATGCTCGCCGGCGACTCGTTTGGGCGCACCGTGGTACGTCTCGATCCAGCACTTTGATGCCGATGTGCTTGGAAGTACCATCGTCTCGCCTTAGAATCACTGAAACCCGCAGGGAATTTTCCATCCTGATCGTCGACGACTCCCCCTCGCAATTGCTGGGCATCAAGCGAATCGTCGAGAAACTGGGGCATGAAACGCTCTCCGCCGAAGACGGCGCTGCGGGCGTGGAAATGGCCAAGGCAGAGAAGCCTGACCTGATCCTGATGGACGTGGTGATGCCAAACCTCAACGGTTTCCAGGCTACCCGCACGATCAGCAAGAATGCCGACACCGCGCATATCCCGATCATTCTGGTGACCACCAAGGACCAGGAAACCGACAAGGTCTGGGGCATGCGCCAGGGTGCCAAAGCTTACGTGACCAAGCCGATCAAGGAAGAAGAGCTGATCAAGGCGCTGAAGGAATTCCTGCCCGGCTGAACCGATCGCTCGAGCACAAGCAAAACGGCGCCCACAGGCGCCGTTTTTCATGCGGCAACCGGCCAGATGCGCGTCACCCCGGACGGTAGTCCTGGTAAGACTTTTCCTCGACCAACTGCGAACCGAGCTTGAGATTGATCGCACGCTTGAATGCCGCGCGCTCGTCGTTGCGAAAGTACACGGCGCGGGCCAGCTCGATGAACTCATGGTCGAACGCCTGCGCGCGTTCCTTCAGGCGAATCTTGTCCTCGATGTCCCACAGCTTCTCGTTCACCGCCAGCAGGCTGGCACGTTCCTCGTCGATATCCGTCTGCGAAGCCGCATCGTTGGCCCAGGTTGCCTTGAGCAGGTCCAGCTCGTTGCGCACGTTGGCCAGCTTGGCTTCATCGGTCATTCGCCGCGACTTGATTTCGAGGATGGTGAGCTTGTCGATCAACTCACCATAGGACACGGGGGTTTGTATCAGGCTCATGCTTGGCTCCCTTGAAATAAGTGTCAAACCGCTGGGCGAAATGCATCTTGCTGTACCAGCGCGCATGCACTGGCCACATCGCGATCCAATGCGCGATCGCGGTGCATGAAATCGATGTGTTGACGCAAGATCGCATGCGCCTCGCGCACACGCGTGCCAGCGTGAAAATCATCTGCGCCAGCCAGCGCAGCGGCAAGCTGTTGCACCTCGGTCACGAACTGCTGGTAATTCGGATGATCTTCGCGCGGCGCGTTGGCGACCTTCGCGGCCAGTGCCTGCCAACCGCCGCGAGTGGCCAGTCGGCGCGCGGCGTTGAGCATCTCTTGCCGATAATCCAGCGCCTGCGCGGCGGTATACAGCTCAAGCGCCAGCACGTGGCCCAGATCATCCAGCATGTCCAACACATGGCGCGCCTCGTTGGCTCCCATCGACACGTGATCCTCGGCATTCGCGCTGGTCGGGATCGAGTACACGCTGGCCGGATGCGCGCGGGTAGCCAGGTCGTTGACCAAGGAGGCGGCGGTGTACTGAACGATCATGAAACCGGAATCGGTGCCGTCCTCGTTGCCAGTGAGAAACCCGGGCAGGCCATCATTCGTCGCTGCATCGACCAACTTGTTGAGACGCCGCTCGGCAATCGAGGCGAGCACCGGCAGCGCCGCCTTCACGTAACTCATCGCCAGTGCCAGCGGCATGCCATGAAAGTGGCCGGCGGAGATCACCTGCTCCTCGATGAACTGCGCATCCTCGTTGTCGGGGAAGATCAACGGGTTGTCGGTCACCGAATTCAGTTCGATGTCGAACACGCGGCAGGCCTGGCACCAGGCATCGCGCACCGCGCCATGTACCTGCGGCATGCAACGCAGGCTGTAGGCATCCTGCGGTTGGTGTTTCTTGCCGCCCTTGAACGGCAGGAAACGGCTATAAAAAGCTTCACGTCCGTGGCGCTGGTTGGGCGGCACCCAGTCCCAGCTGATGTCGAAGCTCAGCGCCTGGTCATCCGGCTCACTCCACGCGTCGGCACTCCACGACTTGAAGCGCGGCACCAGGTGATAGGGAATGTCCAGCAAGGTCGAGCCATCCAACAGATCGCGCACGTGCGCCGCCGTCTCGACCTGGCCCGGATGCGGGCGCAGAGCGTGTACTTCGGCGCGCAGAGCGCCGCTGCGCCCGGCAAACGCGTCCAGCGTCATCGCAGCCGCCAGATCGGCGGTATCCAGCAGCCGCTCCAGGGCATCCAGCGCCAATGTACCGGTAGCCAGCATTTGCGCTGTACCGTTGTTGAGCGCCAGGCCTTCCTTGAATGAAAGCCGGATCGGTTCCAGTCCGGCGCGCTTCAGCGCCTCGGCACCAGACACCCGCTCACTCTGGTAGAACGCTTCACCACCACCGAGTAGCACGATCGCCAAATGCGACAACGGTGCCAGATCGCCACTGGCACCGACGGAGCCCTTCTCCGGCACCACCGGCACAATGCCGGCATTGAGCATCGCGGCCAGAGCTTCGAGCGTACTGACGCGGATACCCGAATGACCGCGCATCAGCGTGTTGATCCGAATCAACAGCATCGCCCGCACCACCTCCGCGGCGAGCGGCTTCCCGACGCAGACGGCGTGGGTGATGATCAAGTTGTGCTGCAACTCCTCCAGCAACGTGCCTTCGCTTTGGTGTGGATTACCGCCGGGCAGTTCGTCGCGCAGCCGATGCGCCCCGAGCAGTTTGTCCGCGTTGCTGCCGAAGCCAGTGGTGACGCCATAGATAGGTTCGCCACAGCTGACCTTTTCGGCCAGGAAATCGGCCGCTCGTTGCACGCGCGCGAGCCCGGCCGGATCAAGCGAAACCCGGCGGTTATTGCGTGCCACCGCCACCAACTGCGCGCGGGTGAGGTTGTTGCCGTCGAGGACGATGGTCTCACTCAATTCACGATGCTCCGCTTTATTGTTGTTGTTCCCGCATTGGGGAAGTCCACTTTCCCGTCGATTACCATCAATGACGATAGCTGCCTCTGGAAACCCCGAGGCCTCCCGTTTTTCTGGCGTCATTCCCGTTTTCAATCAGTTCCAGCTTCCATGCCCGGCTCCACTT
>CAJDWA010000095.1_pt1 | contig 14333 bp, 11 predicted proteins | sample 7391461 | NCBI WGS metagenome assembly CAJDWA01 (sample SAMEA7055726, study PRJEB34461) | soil metagenome | biome: terrestrial ecosystem; feature: Peninsula; material: soil | place: Antarctica | collected 2016 | reverse complement strand
AGATTGCGCAAGTCGTGACTGAGCCCGCCGGCGAGCATCGCTAGGCTCTCAAATCGCTGCGCACGGATCAGCTCAACTTCGGCGCGGCGACTCGCACGACGCGCTGCCGTTTCGGCCAGCGCCCGACGTACCGCACTGGCCAGCCGGGCCGGATTTTGCTTGAGGATATAATCGGTGGCGCCATTCTGCAGCGCCTCGATCGCCGCTACTTCACCCAAGGTGGCGGAGACGAAAATGAACGGCAACTCGTCGTCGCGTTCACGCAACAGGTCCAGTGCACGCTGACCGGAAAAACCCGGCACACTGAGGTCGGACAGCACGATGTGCGCGTCGAACTCGCCCAGCGCGGCGAGGTAGCTCGCCTCGTCGTCGACGAGGCGCACTTCGTAGTTGATGCCATCGGCTTCAAGTTCGGACAGCACTAGCTCCGCATCGAGCTCGCTGTCCTCGACCTGCAAGATACGGATGATCGGCATCGTCCGAGACTGCCTGTTTGACATGATGTTCCCCATCACTATAAGTGGCGGCACGCGCAGCTGTCGCACGAACACGGTCCGCCGCAGCGCTCCCTGGATCTGCCCCATTGTGCATCAATCGACGTCGGGTGCCTCGTTCAGCAACGCCCAGAACCGCCCCAAGGTCCGTACGGCTTCAAAAAATTGATCCACGTCGACCGGCTTGATCACATATGCGTTGGCGCCCAGATCCCAGCTGCGCGCCAGATCGGTCTCTTCGCGCGACGAGGACAGGATCACCACCGGGATCCGCCGAAGATGCTCGTCCTCGCGCATCCGGGTCAGCACGTCCAGGCCGTTCATGCGCGGCATCTTGATGTCCAGCAGCACCACCGCCGGGTCGCCCGGTTCCCGCGACGCCCAGGCGCCTCTGGCGTAGAGATAGTCAAGGCACTCCACGCCATCTTCCACGTGTACCACCGGATTGGCCAGGTGGGCCTCAGCCAGCGCGTCCATGGCCATCTCGGCATCGGCCATACTGTCTTCCACCAGCAGCACCGTGCGCAATTCTTTCATGCTCATCAAACCGACTCTCCGTTATGCGCTCCTGCCACATCGGTGGCCGGCAATGAGAAATGGAATTGCGCGCCTTTGCCGAGCTCGGCCTCGGCCCAGACTCTGCCACCGTGACGCGTGATGATCCGGCGTACGTTAGCCAATCCGATGCCGTTGCCGGGAAATTCCGAGGCGCGATGCAAGCGCTGGAATACCCCGAACAGCTTCTCCGCGTATTGCATGTCGAAACCGGCGCCATTGTCGGCCACCGTGAATTCGTAGTCACCACGTTTGCCGCGACCTGCACTCACCCCGATTCGCGCCACTTCACAGCGTCCGGTGTACTTGACCGCGTTGCCGAGCAGGTTTTGCCATACTGTGCGCAGCATGTTGGCGTCGCCGATCACCATCGGCAAGGCATCGATCGTCCACACGATGCGCCGGCCTTCCTGGTCTGATTCAGCCAGTGCGCTGGCCTCCTCGACCAGCGATTGCATGTCCACCGCCTGCAGCCGCAGCGGCCCGCGCCCCAGTCGCGAGAACACCAGCAGGTCATCAATCAACTGGGCCATGCGCTGGGCGGAACTGTCAATCACCGAGATGTAGTGGGCCGCCTTGTCGTCAACCCGCTCGTCGAGATGCCGCTCCAGCTTGCGCACGAAACCGGCGATATGGCGTAGCGGCGCGCGCAGGTCATGCGATACCGAATAACTGAATGCCTCCAGCTCACGGTTGATGTCGGAGATCTGCGCCACCTTCCCTTCGAGCTGGCGATTGAGCTCGATCACCTGTTGTTCGGTAAGTGCGCGCACCGTGACATCGCTTGCCGTGAGCAACAGCGTGGGCTCATCGCCCACCTCCTGTTGCAACCGGCGTGCATTGACCACGACGTGCCGCTCCTGCCCGTCGGCGGTCTGCTGCACAATATTGTGATCCCACAATTCGCGATCGCGCAGCAAGACGTCCCTGAGCCGCTGCAGCAACGCGGTATCGTTCCAGGCGCCGTCGCCGATCTCCACCAGTGGCCGGGATGACTGCTGCAGGTCCTCGCCGTAAAGTTCGCAGAAGGCGTTGTTCACCAACAGGCTGTTCAGGTTGGCGTCGAACAGAGCAATCGGCTCGCGCACCGCCTGGAAGATCATTCGCGATCGCTGCACGGCGCGACCCTCGCGATCCTCCGCCTGGCGCCGTTGTCCGATCTGCCGCTCGGAGGCGATCACGATGATGGCCAGCAAAATCAATTGCGCCAGGGCAGTGATGGCCAGCACCAATTTGCCATTGAAGGCCCGATCCGAGGCGGCGGTTCTACGCGCTGCCAACAGGAGATCCTCATTTTGCACGATGATGTCGACTTTTTCGTTTACCGGGAACAGGTCACCGGCTTCACGCAGCGACTCCCGCGCCGCGTTTGCGTCGCCCCGCAGCAATTGCTGGCGCGCATGCCCCAGCAGGGCGAGACGGCCGCTGATGCTGTTCTCCAGTGCGCCGATCAGGGTTTGCTGCTCGGGGTTGTCGCGTGTCATCGCGCGCAGTCGTCGCAACAGATCGGGCATCTCGGCCTTGGCACGTGCGGCACGTGCACTGGTCTCCACATTCACGTCACCCACCAGCAGCCGGTAGATCGCGGCCTCGCTGTCACGGGCGGTGTAGGCAACCTGATAAGCCAGCGACCGCACCGCGGTCGAGTGTGTGACCCAAGCGGCGGCCAATTCGGTTGCCCGCGCATTTTCGCGCGTCACGATATAGGGCATGCCGACGATGATCAGCATGGCCAGCAACAGCCCAGCGACTCGCCAACGCATGATGCCGCTAAATTTCATTCGACCCGACCTTCGACAGTGCCGCTCAGCAAGCTCTGCGCATTCTTGCACGTCCATGCGCCAGATCGCTGCGCCCGCTCGCCGCGTCGCATGCTCATCATTGCTTTCCGATCACGACGCCTGGGCCCCGGCTCGCTGGTAATCGAGCGTTGATTGCAAGCGAACTCGCCTGCACCACCGCTGACGATCCTTAGCGCGCAACCGCGGGTTGGTTCGAGAGCCGGCCAACAAGCGCTGCCGCGACGAGACGCCGCTGACCCGCCGGGCGACGACAAGACCGTGAAGCGCTGGCGCGGCCGGCGCATGTTGCAGCGCGTGACCGGTGTTTCCATAAAAACGGTTAGATTGTCGCAGCCGCTTGTCTGCGCGCCTGATCAAAGTCCCGGCCTGAAGGCCACCCTGCGAACCGGAAACCTGCCATGGCCCTTGCCTCCACGCCTCCCGTTTCCCATCTCAAGCCGACCGCCGGCTCCGGCCCGGCACCTTATACCAGCCACCCGCTGGCGCTGGGCGTGCTCACCACGATCTTTTTCATGTGGGGCTTCCTGACCTGCCTCAACGACATCCTCATTCCGCACCTGAAGTCGAGCTTCCAACTCAGCTACGCGGAAGTGATGCTTGTGCAATTCACGTTCTTCGGCGCCTATTTCCTGATGGCGATACCGGCCGGACGACTGGTTGCCGCGCTGGGTTACAAGAAGGGCATCGTGACCGGCCTGACGATTGCCGGTGTCGGCGCGCTCGGTTTCTGGCCTGCTGCCGCACTGCACGTGTACCCCGCCTTCCTCGGCGCGCTGTTCGTGCTGGCCACCGGCATCACCGTGCTGCAGGTGGCCGCCAATCCTTACGTGGCTCTGCTCGGACCGGAGAAGACAAGTTCGAGTCGGTTGACCTTGGCGCAGGCGCTGAACTCGTTCGGCACCTTCCTTGCGCCATGGTTTGGCGGCTTGTTGATCCTTTCCAACGTGGTGAAGAACCCGACCGAGCTGGCCGCTCTCGCCCCGGCCGACCAACTGGCCTATCAGGCCCAGCAGGCGCAGGCCGTGCAAGGTCCGTATATCGGGCTGGCCGTGGTGCTGTTCCTGCTCGCGATCTTCGTATGGTTGTTCCGCCTGCCGGCGTTGAGCGAATCCACCAACAAGGGTGATCACGATCGCCACAGCTTTGCCGATGTACTGCGCCACCCGCACGTGTTGTTCGGCGTGCTCGGCATCTTCTTCTACGTCGGCGCCGAAGTATCGATCGGCAGCTTCATGGTCAACTATCTGTCGATGCCGGACATCGGCCACCTGAGCGAGCAACAGGCCGCGAAGTACGTATCGTGGTATTGGGGAGGGGCGATGATCGGACGCTTCATCGGCTCGGCGCTGATGGCGAAAATTTCGCCGCGCAAGTTGCTGGCAACGTTCGCCGTGATCAATGCGCTGCTGGTGTTGACCACCATGTTGAGCACTGGCACGGTGGCGATGTACAGCATCATCGCGATCGGCCTGTTCAACTCGATCATGTTCCCAACGATTTTCGCGCTAGGCATCGAACGACTGGGGCCGATGACCAGCAAGGCCTCCAGTCTGCTGATCATGGCCATTGTCGGTGGCGCCGTCATCCCGCAGTTGCAGGGGCTGGTTGCTGACCAGATCGGCCTGCAGCACGCGTTCTTCCTACCGCTGTTGTGCTACCTGTACATCGCGTTCTACGGCATCAGCGGCTCGAAAATCCGCAGCAGCGTCGACGGATAGCGCGGCGCTCCGGCAAACGTGAGCAAGCAACCTATTCCGTGTTTCGACGAGACCCTGGTCCACCTGCACGTCAGTGGCATTGATGCGCTTGGCTTCGCCACCCGCGCCCATGACGATGGGTACGGACAACCACGGACTCACGTGTGGGAGTATTTTATCGATTCGCGCCGTCGCGCCCGGCTTTTGATCTGCGCGCGCAACAACTACAAAATTGATCACCACAGTATCGACGTCTGCCACGAACTGCTGGCGCCGACCGGTGGTGTCGGCCAGCCGCAACCCGCCATAACCGAAGGCACCGCATGAACAAACTCGCACCCACGCTCGTTGCCACATTCGCCGCATTGCTGGTGACACCGGCTTTTGCTACCGATACGGCGCCGGCCGACTTCAATCCGGTGCAGACGTTCGCGCCATACCACTATCCGCAACCGGCCACCGCATACCGCTCCGCCAGCGGTGTACCCGGCCCGTCGTACTGGCAGAATCGAGCCGACTACCGGATCGAGGCCACGCTGGATCCGGCGACCCGTCAGCTCAGCGGCAGCGAAGTGATCACCTACACCAACCACAGCCCGAATACGCTCGACGTGATGTGGCTGCAGGTCGAGCAGAACCGCTACCGCAAGGGCGCTCGCGGCGACTTTGGTGGCGGCAGATTCCCCACCGAATTCACCAGCGGCGAACACATCCGCTCGGTAGAGGTGGAAGACGCGTCCGGCCGTCGACGCAAAGCGCGCTGGGTGATCAGCGACACCCGCATGCAAATTATTCTGCCCACCGCGCTCACAGGGCACGGCGGGCAATTGAAGCTGCACGTCCGCTGGGACTACACCGTCCCCGGTGAATTTGGCGGGCGCACCGACGTCAACCCAAACAAGCAGGGCGACATCTTCGAGATCGCGCAGTGGTATCCGCGCCTGTGCGTCTACGACGATCTGCGCGGCTGGGACACCCAGCCTTACCTCAACAGCGAGTTCTATCTCGAATACGGGGACTTCGACTACCGCATCACGGTGCCGTCCAACATGCTCGTGGTCGGCTCCGGCGAACTGATCAATCCGCAAGACGTATTGTCCTCGACCGAGCGTGCGCGGCTGGACAAGGCTCGCCACAGCGATGCGACCGTCATGATCCGCACCGCCGATGAAGTCGACGATCCGGCAAGCCGTCCGAAACAGGGCGGCACGCTGACCTGGCATTTCGCGATGAAAAACACCCGCGATGTGGCCTTCGGCGCCTCCAAGGCCTACCTCTGGGACGCGGCCCGCATCAACCTGCCCGACGGCAAGAGCGCGCTGGCGATGTCGGCTTATCCCGTGGAAAGCGTCGGCGACAAAGCCTGGGGCGTGGCCACACAGAATTTGAAGAAATCAGTCGAGTTCTTCTCGCGCACCTATTACCCCTACCCCTATCCTGTGGCCATCAACGAGGCCGGCACCGCCGGCGGCATGGAGTATCCGGGCATTACCTTCGATCACAAAAAGGCCGCTGGCGCCGGTTTGCGCATGCTGATCGCGCACGAGATCGGACACACCTGGTTCCCGATGATCGTGGGCAGCAACGAGCGACGCGATGCGTGGATGGACGAGGGCTTCAACACCTTTGTCGACGTGTACGAGTCCGAAGCCTTCGACGGCGGCAAGTTTGCGCCCAAACGCGACGGTGAATACGCCCCGGGCACGGGCACGCCGGCCGAGCAGATCGCCGTCATCCTGAAAGATGCCGACGCGCCGCCGCCGATGACCTACGCCGATGCGACGCCGGAGAAATACCGCCACCCGATCACTTACTTCAAGGCCGCCTTCGGCCTGGTCCTGCTGCGCGAACAGATCATCGGTCCGGAACGCTTCGATCCTGCCTTCCGCCGCTATATCGCCACCTGGGCTTACAAGCACCCCAGCCCGTCTGACTTTTTCCGCTTCATGGAAAGCGAGACCGGCGAAGACCTGGGCTGGTTCTGGCGCGGCTGGTTCGAGCACAACTGGCAACTCGACCTCGCCGTGCAGAACGCCGCCTACACCAACGGGGACTACCACAAAGGCGTCGACGTCACCGTCGCCAACCTCGATCAGCTGGTGCTGCCCGCCACGCTGGAGCTGACCTACGACGATGGCAGCAAACGGGACGTGCGCGTGCCCTGGGAAACCTGGATGCAGCACCATAACTACGTGATCCACGTCGACGGCACCCGCAAGCTGAAATCCGCCACGATCGATCCGGCGCTGGCGTTGCCGGACAGCCACCGCGCCAACAATACGTTCGCGATGCCGTAGCGTGTTGTCGGGTCGGTATTAGCTACAAACAAGAGAGCCTCCAAAAGTGGAGACTCTCTTCGTCTTGTCTAAGCGCACATTCAATGTGCGAGCTAGAACGGAATTTCATCATCCGTGAAGCCGGTGTCGGCTGGTGCCGGCGACTGTCGCGACGGGGACGGGCTGCTCCGATCGTCACCGCCGCGCGACTGGCCGCCGTAGCTGCCGCCGCCCTGGCGCTGACCACCGCCACCGCCACTACCGCCACCTTCGTTGCCGCCGAGCATCTGCATTTCGTTGGCGATGATGTCCGTGGAATACTTCTCGACACCCTGCTTGTCGGTGTACTTGTCGGTACGCAGCGAGCCTTCGATATAGACCTGCCGGCCCTTTTTCAGATACTCGCCGGCGATCTCGGCCAGCCGGCCGAACATCTTCACGCGGTGCCACTCGGTGCGTTCCTGCTTTTCGCCACTCTGCTTGTCAGTCCAGCTCTCCGAAGTCGCCACGCTGAGCGTGGTGATTGACGTGCCGCTACCGGTCTGGCGGGTTTCGGGGTCCGCGCCCAAGTTGCCGACGATGATGACTTTGTTGATGCCGCGTGCCATGGGATTTCCTCATTGAGCCGGGCGCAAATGAAGGATGGGTTGCGCCCGGAGTGGTGGATCAGACTGGTTATCATAACCGCCGCAAGGGACGAATCTATCAGCAACCCGCCTCGGGATGTGTAGGTCGGCAACCGCCCGGTCTGCGGGCGTGGGGCCGAGCCGTCAGGTGCGCGAATCAGGCCGGTTAGCCGCTGACGACCTGACTATCGACTCCAGCTTTGGTTATCTGCAGTTGGTCGGTCCGGTAGCCCGCCGCCACCCATGCGTCCAGGCCGCCCAGCAACGGGCGCACGCGCCGGTAGCCTGCGGCCATCAGTAGTTTGGCCGCCGTGGCCGAGGACACCTCGTGCGGACAACTGCAGTAGATCACCAACTCGCGATCGGGTGGAAGCCCGCGAACCACCTGGCCGATGTGCTTCGGATTGGCCAGCAGCGCCCCGGGAATGACCCTGGGATCGAGCACGCGCCCTGGTTCGGCACGTACGTCGACCACCACTGGCGCGTCGTCACCGGTCATGGCCAGATTCAGCTCATCGACCGAGATGCGGGCCATCCGCAGCGCACGCAACAGGCGTTGGCGCTGCCACCACTTGATCGCGATGTACAAGACCAACAGACCGACCAGCAGTTCCAGCGCAATGGTTCCCGCGTTGGCCAGGGCGGCCAGCAGGCCGTCGATTTGACTGGCGAAGGCGTAGCCCAGCGTCACCGCGACGACTATCCACAACAGCGAACCCAGACCATCCAACAGCAAAAAAGTGAATAGAGGCAGGCCCATGGCGCCGACCAGTGGAGGTGCCACCGTGGATAGGCCCGGAATGAACTTCGCCACCAGCAGTATTCCGCCACGCCAGCGTTGGAAGCGCATCTCCGATTGCCTCACGCACGAATCCGGGGAAAGAGAAATGCGGCAGATCGTGCGCATCACGCCGCCGCCGAAGCGCCGACCAGCCACGTACCAGACCAGGTCGCCGAGCAGGCACGCGACCAACGCCACCCCCACCACGCCGGCCAACGACAACTTGCCGTTGGCGGCCAGCGCACCAGCCACGATCAGGGTCGGCACCGCAGGCACCGGAACGCCAACTTGCTCGACCAGGACGTTGAGAAACACCAGCAACAGTCCGTACTGGGTGATCAGCAGAATGATCTCATGGGCCATCGTCGAATCCCGGGTGCGATGCCGCGAACCATGCGGACCCGGTCGACAGGGATGCGCGGCTCGTATTTCATATCCATGCGTCGCACCGGGCCGGTATACAGCCCAACACGGGGCTTCCACACGGCACGGCGCTCGATCAGATCACGATGGCCGCATCGGCAGCTACTACCCGCGCGCGACCCCACAGCAACACGGGCAACCATAGCAGGGTCAACACTGCCGCCGCCGCGAACACCGCCGAGACACCGACCTGCTGCAACATCATCCCACCCAGCACACCGCCGACGCCGGCACCGAGGAACTGACTGGTGGCGTAGGCACCCAGCGAAGCACCGCGCAGACGCGCCGGTGCCAGTCGCGACACCAGGCTGGGCAGACTCGCCTCGAGTAGGTTGAACGAGCTGAAGAACACCACCGCCGCCAGCCACAACAACAGATGGCCGGACCCGGCGGCGCTGAAGCCGCACAATGACAGGCCCAGGCCCAATGCACAGATCATCACCAGCCGCATGCTGCCGGCGACCGAGGTGACCCGGCGCAGCACGCCACCCATGATGATGGCGGAAACCACCATCACCGGCAGGTAGAGTTGCCACTGGCTGCCCAGCGCCATGCCGGTGTGCTGCTTGAGCATCAATGGCAAGGCCACAAACGCCGCGGTGAGCATGGTGTGCATCATGAACACCGATACGTTCAACACCATCAGCTGCGGCTTCACCAGCATCTGCAATATCTTGCCTGGCCGCGCCGATGCCGGCGCACGATGATCGGCAGGCAGCGGCACCAGCAGCCACAGCAGCCCGATCGCGCCCAGCGCAAGCACTGCGGTCAAGCCGAACAAACCGGGCAGGCCAGCGATGCTTGCCAACGGCGCGCTGAGGATGATTGCCAGCACGAAGGCCAGGCCGATACTGACGCCGATGATGCCCATCACCTTGTTGCGGTTGTCATCGCGCGAATGATCGGCGGCCAGCGCCTGGCTGGCGCCCGACACCGCACCCATGCCCTGCAGCACGCGACCGATAATGATGCCGTGGATGCCGTCCGACGATGCCGCCACCACGCTGCCGATGAAGAACACCAGCAAGCCCAGGGTAATCGTGACGTGCCGCCCAATCCGGTCGGACAGCATGCCCACAGGTATCTGCAACGCAGCCTGGGCAAAACCATAGATGCCGATCGCCAGCCCGACCAGCAGCGGCGTGGCGCCGGGCAGATGGAGCGCATAGGCGCTGAACACCGGCATGATGAGAAACAGGCCGAACATACGCAGGCCGACCACGCTGGAAAGCGCCAAGGACGTCTTCAATTCACCCTTGCTGAGCTTGCTCACGACGTCACACCACGCTTTCTCGACTACGGAAGCGTCGGATTATAGGCACGTTTGTGCACTGGCTCGATGTGACGCAAGACCTCGAACGTGAGCGGGGATCGCGATGGCGGGCAGTGATACACACTGTTTCTCCGCACTGTCACCACTCGCAAACCTCTATAATCGGCGTTTACGTCTTCACGAAGCATGGCATGAGCACGCCCGCCGAATCTCTCCACGGACCCTCGCACGACTTCGCCAAGGTACGCGACCTAGCCGCCGCCGACATGCGCCGGGTGGACTCGCTGATCCGGCAGCGACTTTCATCGGACGTGGTGCTGATCAACCAGATCGCCGACCACATCATCGCCTCGGGCGGCAAGCGGCTGCGACCGATGCTGCACGTACTGGCCGCCGGCGCTGCCGGTTATCGTGGCGAACATCACGTCAAGCTCGCCGCAATCGTGGAGTTCATCCACACCTCCACCTTGCTGCACGACGATGTGGTCGACGAGTCCGACCTGCGTCGTGGCCGCAAGACCGCCAACGCACTTTGGGGCAATGCGGCCAGCGTGCTGGTCGGCGACTTCCTCTACTCGCGCTCGTTCCAGTTGATGGTGGAACTGGACGACATGCGCATCATGCGCATCCTCGCCGACACCACTAACACCATCGCCGAGGGCGAGGTACTGCAACTGCTCAACATCGGCAACGCCGACGTCAGCGAGGCAGCATACCTGGCGGTGATCGAACGCAAGACTGCGGTGTTGTTTGCCGCCGCCACCGAACTGGGCGGGATACTCGGCGGCCTGCCGCAAGCACAGGTCGCGGACTTGCGTCGCTACGGCATGGAGCTGGGCTATGCGTTCCAGATTGCCGACGACCTGCTCGATTACACCGGCGATGCCGGCACTCTGGGCAAGAACATCGGCGACGACCTGGCCGAGGGCAAGCCGACGCTACCGCTGATCTACGCGCTGGAACAGGCCAGCCCCGAGCAAGCGCAATCGCTGCGCCACGCCATCGAACATGGCCGGCTGGATTCGCTGGACCGGATCATCGCCTCAATCCGCGACTCCGGCGCGCTCGAACGAACCCGCGCACGCGCCATGAGCCATGCCGGTGCCGCACGCGACGCACTAGCCGCACTGCCCGCGTCAGACTATCGCGATGCGTTGGGCGCACTGGCTGACTACTCGGTGCAGCGCTCGTTCTGAACCGCTCATCCGGGCACCTGCTTGGCGCTGGGATGTCCCCTCTCACCCACGAAGGGACATCCCAAGGTCACCGGGGGAGAAGGCCTCTGCACAGCTGCGCTTCGGCGTCAACCGGGCCCAAGCGCGTCGTGGCCGCAAGCTGGCACCCTTTGCGCCAATCGGCCAGACTTCACGGCATGTTTAATGTCCGCCTCAATACTTGGCTTTGGTGGCTTGTGGCGATCTTGCTCCCGCTCGCCCCGGCGCACGCCGCCATGTGGCGCTATGACACCGTGCACAGCCAGGTGGTTTTCAGCATCAGCCACAACGGTTACTCGCGTCCGTTCGGCCGACTGCACATCGCTAGCGGCTGGCTGCGGTTTGACCCGGACGACTGGAGCCACGCCGCCACCGAACTGGATATCGACCTGCAAAGCCTGGACATGGGCGATGACGACTGGAACAAGGCCACCTGCAAGCAAGCGTTGCTTGACTGCGGCAAGTACCGTTACGCCCATTTTGCGAGCACCCGCGTCGAGCAAACCGACGCACAGCACGGGGTGCTGCATGGACACCTCAGTCTGCGCGGAGTCACCCTGCCGGTGAGCATCCCTTTCACCTTCAATCGTGCAGGCTCGACGATCTACGGGCTGCATACTGTCGCGGGCTTTTCCGCCACGGCCATGCTCGACCGCAACGACTTCGGCATGCACGCCTACGCCAGCTCGATCGGCAAGCACGTCAGCGTCTGGTTGGAGCTTGAGGCAATCCTCGACCACCCGTCCAAGGAGCAACCATGAGTCTGCGCAGCAACGCCCATCAATGGGGCTCGATCAGCAAATTTTTCCACTGGACCATCGCAGTGGCGATTCTCTGCAACGGCACCTTCGGCTTGCTGATGGGTTTGTCTTCCTCGCCGATGCAGAAGATCAACTGGCTGGCCGTGCACAAGTCGATCGGGCTCACCGTGCTGGCACTCGTGCTGCTGAGAATGTTGTGGCGCTGGGGCGACGGCAGGCCAGCCGAAGAGGCCGGGCCGCGATGGCAAATGCTGGCCGCGCGCGCCGTGCACGGCGTGCTCTACATCGTGATCCTGGCAATACCTCTGACTGGCTGGTGGTTCAACTCGGTCAGCGGCAAACCGTTGCAGTGGTTCAAGCTGTTCAATCTACCTGCGCTGGCAGCGAAAAACGATCAGCTGCGCGATATTGCCCACGGCGTACACGAATACCTGTTCTGGTTCCTGCTGCTGGTGCTGCTGGCACACGTGGGCGCCGCACTGAAGCATCATGTATCCGACAACGACAACGTGTTGCGACGGATGTTGCCATTCGGCCGCTTGCACCGGCCATCGCAAGCCGCCGCCACCGACTACACAGTGCAGTCATCCGCCAGCGAGCTCGGCTTCAGCGCTACGTTCCAGGGCGAATCGTTCGATGGCCAATTCGGCCAGTGGACGGCTGCAATCAGCTACGACCCGGCCGACCTTGCTGCCTCGAAGTTCGACGTCAAGGTGACCCTGACCAGCGTCGGGACTGGCGACAGCGATCGCGACGCCGCGCTGCCCGACAAGGCGTTTTTCGACGTCGCACAGTTTCCCGAAGCGCATTTCGTCACCACCGGATTTCACCGCAACGGTGAGCAAGTGATCGCCGACGGCAAGCTCACCTTGCGCGGAGTGACCCAACCCGTGAGCCTCGATATCACCTTCAAGTCGCAGGCCAGCGGTGCCACGCTGGACGTAGCCGGCACGGTGAAGCGGCTGGACTTCGGCGTGGGCTCTGGCGAATACGCCGATACCTCGGTGATCGGTGCCAATGTGAAGATCCGTGCTCACCTGCAACTGGTGGCGAAGTAAGCCGCCGCGATGGGCCGCAACACACTGTGGCAACGCCTGCGCGACCAGTTCAAGCCAAACCTGGATCGTCGTGAGTCGACGCCTGCAGCGCGTGACAATGATGGTTCGGTGCGCGTCGCCGACAGCCTGCGCAACCTGCTCGATGATCCAACCATCCCGGCATCAGTGCGCAGCGAACTGGCCACCGATTTCAGCCGCATCGAAAGTATGCTGGCCCGACTCGAGCGCGGCGAACTGCACGTGGCGGTGTTCGGTCGCGTGTCGACCGGAAAATCGGCACTGGGCAATGCCCTGCTCGGGCGCGAAGCGTTTCAGGTAGGCGTCCTGCACGGCACCACCACCGACGCCGCACAGGCCACGCTGGACGAGGCGCGCCACGATGGCCTGGTATTGATCGATACCCCGGGCATCAACGAACTCGACGGCGAGGCGCGCGAGCGATTGGCGTTCGACGTGGCCGAGGTCAGCGACCTGGTGGTCTTCGTCTGCGACGGCGACCTCACCCGTGAGGAACTCGATGCTCTGAAAACTCTGGCGGCCACTCAGCGTCCGCTGCTGCTGGCGCTGAACAAGGCCGATCGATACAGCGCCGACGAACTGGCCGATCTGCTGGCGCAGCTACGCCAGCGCGCGGCCGGACTGGTGCGCGAGGAGAACGTGCTGGCGGTGGCCGCCCATCCTGCGTCGCGGCGACTGGTCGAGGTCGACGCAGACGGCAACGAGCAGGAACGCACGCAGGTCGCCGCACCGGACGTCGCCGCGTTGCGCGAGCGCCTACTGGCGATCGCCGCCCATGAGGGCAAGAGCCTGTCGGCCATCAATGCCGGCCTGTATGCCGGTCGGCTCACCGATCAGGTCAGCGCACGCATCGCCGAAACCCGCCAGGCAGTGGCGGCAAAGCTGATCCACAATTATTGCATCGCCAAGGGCGTTGCCGTGGCGCTGAACCCAATTCCCGTCGCAGATCTGCTTGCCGCTGCCGGACTCGACGCCGCGATGGTGGTGCAGCTGTCCCGCGTCTACGGCCTACCGCTAACCCGCGCCGAATCGGGTCGGCTGGTCGCCGTGATTTCTGCCCAGCTGGCGGCGCTAATGGGGGCAATCTGGGGCATCCAACTGGTCGCGTCAGCGCTGAAAGGCGTCAGCGCCGGCCTGTCCGTAGTGGTCACCGCTGGCGCACAAGGCGCGTTGGGTTGGTATGCCACCGTGCTGATCGGTCGCGCTGCCGAACGCTACCTGATCGCCGGCAAATCCTGGGGTGAGGCCGGCGCCAAGCGTGCCGTCGCCGAGGTCGTGGCAAGCCTCGATCGCGACTCGATCCTGCGCGAGGCGCGCGAGGAAATCCTCAAGCGATTGAAATCGCGACACCCGTA
>CAJDWA010000055.1_pt1 | contig 14580 bp, 12 predicted proteins | sample 7391461 | NCBI WGS metagenome assembly CAJDWA01 (sample SAMEA7055726, study PRJEB34461) | soil metagenome | biome: terrestrial ecosystem; feature: Peninsula; material: soil | place: Antarctica | collected 2016 | reverse complement strand
GCAGGGCCGGCACCACCGCCCACTGTACGGTGACGTTGGGGCACAAGCGCAGCGCAGCGAGCAATTGCAGCGCATCGCGATAGGCGGACGAGCGGGCGTGTTCGCCGGAAAGGCTCATCCAGCCCACCCGGTAACCGCACGCGCGGTGCACCTTGCTGAGTCCACCGAAGCTCAGGCAAGGCAGTTCGCCCGCCACTTCCGCCAGCGGCTGGAAGCGGGCGCCTTCGTACAGGATCTCGTCGTAGATTTCGTCGGCAAGTAAAAGCAGGTCGTGCCGCGCCGCGATCTCTACCAGTTGTTCGAGCAGCGCGCGTGGATAAATAGCGCCAGTCGGATTGTTCGGATTGATCAACACCAGTGCCCGCGTGCGCGCCGTGATCAATGCCTCGATCTCGTCCGGATCGGGCAGATGGTCGTGGCTGGCCAGGCAACGGTAATAGACGGGCTGGCCGCCGTTCAGGATGGTAGCTGCGCTCCACAACGGGTAATCCGGGCTCGGCAGCAGCACCTCGTCGCCGGGCTGCAGCAGGGCGCGCAGCGACAGGTCGATCAGCTCGCTGACACCGTTGCCAATGAAAACGCGCCCGGGCTCGACATGCCGCGCACCACGGCCGCACTGCTGCGCGGCGATGGCCTCGCGGGCCGCCTCAAGTCCCTGTTCATGTCCATACGCGTCGCTTTCGTGCAGGTGGCTGGCGATGGCCTCGCGCAGGTGTGCCGGCGCCTCGAAGCCGTATCGACCCGGGTTGCCGATGTTCAACTTGATAATGTCGAGACCGGCGGCCTCCAGTTCGCGTGCGCGCCGGGTCAGCGCACCGCGGATTTCGTAGCGTACGTCGGCAAGGTGCGCACTGGGGGTGATCGAGGCCAACGCCGGATTCCTTCGAGGTGGGTGCCGGCGCGGGCTACCGGCGCGTTCGATGCTACCAGTGTGATGCAGTGCAGCGCGAGACCTTGGCCGGCCAAAACGCGGCCTATCGTCGGTCCATGTGCAGGCAGGGCATAATCACCACACCATGCCAGGCGAGTCTCACCATGAGTGACGCCGAAACGATCGAACGGTTGCGCCGAATCGGCTGGCGCGGCGATGTGCTGCCAACCGACGGCCTGCGCCTGGCTCGGGTGGTCGCGCAGCACCGTGCCGGTTACGAACTGCACGATGGGCTGACCCTGTTTGGCGCGCAACCCGACGGACATTTCCTCAAGCGTGGCGCCGACCCGACCGAACGACCGGCGGTGGGGGACTTCGTGGAAGTGGCCAGCGGCACGCCGCCGCATATCCTCAGCGTGGCGCCGCGGCGCAGTGTGATGTCACGTGCTGCCGCCGGCGAACGTTACGAGCGCCAGCTGATCGCCACCAATATTGATTACGTGCTGGTGTTGACCGGGCTGGACGGCGACTTCAATCCCGCCCGGATCGAGCGCTACTTGTCACTGAGCGAAGACTCCGGCGCCCAGCCGGTGGTGCTGCTGAGCAAGCTGGACAGGTGTGAAGACGCCGACGCAAGGATCGCCGCCCTACGCGAGCGGCTGCCGGATGTTACGCCGATCCATGCGCTCAACTGCAAGGATTCGTCCAGCGTGCAAATACTGGCGCACTACCTGCAACCGGGTGACAGCGCGGTATTGGTGGGTTCTTCCGGTGCAGGCAAGTCAACCCTGACCAACACGCTGCTCGGTACTGCGACGATGGCCACCGCTGCCGTGCGTAACCACGACAGCCGCGGCCGCCACACCACCACCCATCGCGCTCTGTTGCAGCTGCCCAGCGGCGGTTGTCTGATCGACACTCCGGGCATGCGCGAACTGAAACTCACCGGCGAAGAAAACCTTGATCTGTTCGCCGACATCGAGCTTCTCTCCGAACAGTGTCGCTTCGCCGATTGCGGCCACGGCAGCGAGCCCGGCTGCGCGGTGCAGATAGCGCTGGACACCGGCGAGCTGAGTGCCGAACGCTGGCGCAACTATCTCAAGCTGCACGACGAGCGCGAAGAGCAGGCGGCAACGTTGGAGGCGCGCCTGCGCCGCCAACGCGGCGGCCGACCGATCGAACCGCCGCGCGGCAATCGCGCCAAACGTGAGCGGGAATAGGCGGAAAGCAGATCAGCCATGCGTGCACGACACGACAATACGAGACCGGTCGGTGCTCATCGTGGATGCTTCCGGTTTGATCTGGCTACGTGGCTGGCGTACCCCCCGACGCGAGAAGCAACGGAGTGATCACGCCGACGGACCCAGCGCTGAAGCGCTACGCCGAGCTCGATCAGCGCTTGCTGGCGGCGGTCCGCGGTATCCATATCCTATCCACCGTGGCGTGGCCGGCATCGCTGGAAAGTCGCATGATCGAGGCGTACGGGCAGGGACGTTTCAGCCTGCCGGAAGTGTCCTGCCGGGTGCCCGATCTGACGGACGCGCGAACTGAGCTGGCATCGATCGAGGTGGCCGTGGGCGGCGTGGATGCGGCAGAAGTCGATCCGCTTGGAGACTACTTGCGGCGTACCGCCGAATCCTGGCAGATCGCCGCGCAAATGCTCGAAGCGGTCGGCACCGCGGGCGTCACAGCGCCCTCCATTGCACTGTACGGCAAGCCGAGCGACCGGATTCCCGGCAGCCAGCGCAGCAATCTGGATGCGGCCCGGTATTTCGTCGAACTGTCCGACGAGCTGGGCGCGGATCTGCTCGCTGACGACACCCGCACCAGCGTCACCGCCGAGGCGCTGCGCGAAGCCTTGGAAGACACGCTCAATGCATTCTTCGGCAACGGCACGATCCGTGTCGAAGTCGACCCCGAACTTACCGCCAAGGCGGCCGCGGGAGCGACCCGCATTCGCTTGCGTGGCGGCGCCAGCTTCAACGAGTATGACCATCACCAGTTGCTGGCGCACGAGGCTTTCGTGCATTCGCTGACCGCACTGATCGGCCGGCGCCAGCCCCTGCTGGCTTCGCTGGGGCGTACCTCGCCGCGCGTTACCGCTACTCAAGAAGGGTTGGCAGTGTTCGCCGAACTAATGGCCGGCGCGATCGATATCGCGCGGCTCAAACGGATCAGTCTGCGCATTCTGGCGATCGACATGGCGCTTGACGGCGCGGATTTCGTCGAGGTCTACCGGTATTTTTACGATTGCGGTCAGTCCGTCGCGGACAGCTTCCATTCGGCGCAGCGGGTGTTTCGCGGCGTTCCGCCGGGTGGAGGCGCGTCGTTCGCGAAGGACAACGTGTATCTGTCCGGCCTGCTCACCGTGCATACTTTTTTTCGTTGGGCGCTGAAGCAGCGCCGGATGGATCTGCTGCGTTGTCTTTTTGCTGGCAAGCTGGCGCTGCACGATGTGATCAGTCTGCAGCCGTATTTCGTCTCCGGTGCGATCCTGCCGCCACGCTGGCTGCCGCCATGGATGCAGCACGTTCACGGGCTCGCTGGCAAGCTCGCATTTTCGCTGTTCATCAACGGGGTCCATATGGATCACGTGCAGGAAGGCGCGTTGCCCTCGAGCCGTTAGTCAGTCCGCTGTGGCGGCCGGTCAGGCCGGCACGAGTGCTAATATTGGCGGCAGGCTTCTGCCCTGGTGGACGCTCTTCCCCTCTCGAATAAAGCGCATACCATGGCCCTCCCCGAAGAACTTCGTCTCGCCGCGCTGGAGTATCACCGCCTCCCACGGCCGGGCAAGATCAAGATCACTCCGACCACCGCATTGCTCACCCAGCGCGACCTGTCGCTGGCGTATTCGCCAGGCGTAGCGGCGGCCTGCGATGCGATCGTTGAGGACCCCAGTACGGCTGCCGAATACACCGTCCGCTCTAATCTGGTGGGGGTGATCACCAATGGTACGGCGGTGCTGGGTCTGGGCGACATCGGGCCGCTGGCAGCCAAACCGGTGATGGAAGGCAAGGCGATTCTGTTCCAGAAATTCGCCGGCATCGACGTGTTCGACATCGAGATTGACGAGCACGATCCGGACAAACTGGTCGAGATCATCGCCAGCCTCGAGCCAACCTTCGGCGGCATCAACCTGGAGGACATCAAGGCACCGGAGTGCTTCATTGTCGAGCGCAAGTTGCGCGAGCGGATGAAGATCCCGGTGTTTCACGACGACCAACACGGCACCGCGATCATCGTCGGCGCGGCGGTGCTCAACGCGCTGGAAGTGGTCGGCAAGAAGTTCGAAGACGTGAAGGTTGCCACCACCGGCGCTGGCGCAGCTGGCATTGCCTGTCTTGACATGTTGGTGGCCCTTGGGGTGAAGCCCGAGAACATCCTCGCGTTGGATCGTGACGGTGTGATCCACACCGGTCGCGCCAATCTCGATCCGGCCAAAGCACGCTATGCCCGCGACACGCCTCTGCGTAGCCTGGCCGAGATTGTGGAAGGTGCGGATGTGTTCCTGGGCTTGTCCGCTGGTGGCATTCTGAAGCCGGAGATGGTCGCCTCGATGGCCGATCGCCCGGTGATCATGGCACTGGCCAATCCGAACCCGGAAATCACCCCGGAAGACGCCAAGGCCGTGCGCCCGGATTGCATCATCGCTACCGGCCGCTCGGACTATCCGAACCAGGTCAACAACGCGCTGTGCTTCCCATACATCTTCCGCGGCGCGCTGGATGTCGGCGCCACCGGCATTAACGAGGAGATGAAGACCGCCTGCGTGCGCGCGATTGCTTCACTGGCGCGCATGGAAGCCTCTGACCTGGGCAGCGCCTACGGTGACGAGGTGCCGAGTTTCGGCCCGGAGTACCTGATTCCGCGCCCATTCGACCGGCGCCTGCTGATGATGCTGGCTCCGGCGGTGGCGCAGGCGGCGATGGATTCGGGCGTGGCCACCCGGCCGATCGAAGACATGGACGCGTACAAGGAAAAGCTCGGCCAGTTCATCTACCGCACCGGTTTGCTGATGAAACCGGTATACGAGCGCGCGCGCGCGGACTGCAAGCGCGTCGCCTATGCCGAAGGGGAGGAAGAGATCGTGCTGCGCGCGGTGCAGACGGTGGTCGATGAGCGCATCGCGCGGCCGATCCTGATCGGCCGCCCGGACGTGATCCAGAACCGCATCGAACGGTTGGGCCTGCGCATACGCCCCGGCGTGGATTTCGACCTGACCAACATCCATGACGACCCGCGCTTCAACGACTATTGGCAGCAGTATCACGCTATGACCGAACGGCGTGGCGTCAGTCCGGCCGCGTCCAAGAACCTGCTGCGTTCGCGGCCCACCCTGATCGCCGCGATGATGGTCGAACGCGGTGAGGCGGATGCCTTGCTCTGCGGCGTGGTCGGGCGTTACCACAAGAAGCTCGGCTACCTGCGCAGCGTGTTCGGACTCGACCCGGGCGTGTCGTGCACCTCGGCGATGAGCGGGGTGATCAACGACAAGGGCGCATGGTTCTTCCTGGACACCCACGTTCAGGTCGAACCTACCGCCGAGCAGATCGCCGAGGCTGCCATGCAGGCCAGTTATCGGCTCAGGAGTTTCGGCATCGAGCCGAAGGTGGCGCTGCTGTCGCACTCCAACTATGGCAGCCACGACAACCCCAGTGCCGCGAAGATGCGCAAGGCATGGCAGATCCTCAAAACGCGTGCGCCCAAGCTGGAAATGGACGGCGAGATGCAGGCCGACACCGCTTGGGACGAGGTGCTGCGCCAGCGCCTGTTCCCGCACACCACGCTGAGCGGACGCGCCAACCTGTTCGTGATGCCTAACATGGACGCAGCCAACATCGCCTACAACATCGTGCGGGTGATGACCGACGGCGTGGCGATCGGACCGATCCTGATGGGCGTGGACAAATCTGCGCACATTCTGACGCCGGCATCGACCGTCAGGCGCATCGTCAACATGACCGCGGTGGCGGCGGTTGATGCGCAGATCCGCGCAGCGCACGGTGGGCGAGGCGCCTGAAGGTTTGCGTTGATGCACATCGTTCCTGCGAACGAGATGGGACACGGAGGGGACCCTCAAATGGTCGCTTCTCTGCTTGTCTTTCCAGCGAGAGCCGGGATTGAGCGAGTTCGAGCCCTTATTGATTTTGTGGTCGTTACCGAAAAGGATCTACATGGCAAAGTTTCACTTCGTCGAGGATTACGAAAGACTGGTTCGACGACTACGCTGGAAATATCCGCTGGACGAGGCGATGAGTCGGGCGGTCGGCGGGGGGGGGTACGAACAAATCGGGCAGGTGGAAGCGGCGATAGTCCGGCACGTCGGCTTGCGAGATGGCCAGTCGCTGGTCGATCTGGGCTGCGGCAGCGGGCGTCTCTCCGCCGCGCTTGGCAAGCAGATGTTGATCGAGTACTGCGGCATCGATGTGGTCAAGGCTTTGCTCAACTATGCAAAGCGAAAATCACCGGACAATTACCGGTTCATCCTGAATCGGTCGCTTGACGTGCCGTTGCCTGACGCATCCTGCGATATGGCCACGGCGTTCAGCGTCTTCACACACCTTCTGCATCACGAAAGTTACATTTATCTGCAGGAACTGCATCGGGTTGTGCGGACGGGCGGCATGGTGGTGTTTTCCTTTCTGGAATTCTCCGAGCCGGGACACTGGGCACAGTTCGAGGCGACCGTGGACGTGCAGCGCACGGCTAAACTTCCTCATCTCAATCAGTTCATGGAGCGCTCTCAGATCGCGCTGTGGGCAAGCAAGATCGGCTACGGCGCGGTGCAATTCATCGGAAGCACCGACGCGCCGTGGGAGCCACCGATGGCATTGGGGCAAAGCATCGCCATTCTTCAACGATAGGCTGCTGTTAAGCGGACGACAGGCCATGTATCGGCGGGTGGACGGCTGTTTGCGCGGTATCATGCATGACCGCAAATCTTGGTTGTTGTCAAACAGAAGTTATCGCCTGATTTTGAGGAGTTAACGCAAGAATTCCTCGCCGAAAAAATCCTCGACGTTCCTCCGTTACACGCATTTTCTCTGCGTCCAGATTTGCGCAGACACTCCCGAGGAGGTGAGTGACTTCGTCAACTTCCTCCGCGTCAAGAATAGTATCGGAGTAGTCGTTCAAACAACGACCGCTTGATGGATCAAAATGAAGTATCAAGGGGCTGAGAGACACTACCAGTTCGTCAAAGTGGCACAGTTCACTACCGGGCGCATCCGCGCGAGCAAGTGCCGTATTGAGGCTGCGTGCGAAAGCAGTGCGTGACCATTGGGAACGAATAATTTCGGCGCCGCGAGCGCATTCACGCTTGCGATCGGCCGAGTTGGACAGGTCCTTGAATATGCGAGCAGCGATGCGCCGGTACGTCTTCGCATCGACCATTGCCCCGACCATGTCCAGCGTCTCGTCCACGACGATGCCGTCCTGCGGTGGCAGAAAATGTCGATTGTTTCCAATGCCGTTGGTGTAAACCGGGCAACCATGGAAAACCGATTCCAGAACGTAGAATCCGAATGGTTCCGGAAATCTGTTGTAGGCCAAGCAGAATCGACTGATACCCATAAGCTTGTACGGCGGATTCAACTACGAAGTGCACCACGGTTGAAGGAAGCTTCGAAAACTTGCCGTGGTGTACGGAAGCCTAAGCGTTTTCGAGGCCGCTGGTTGAGTTTTTCTTCAATCGCCTAAATGCCAGCGTCAGAATAAGTGCTGAGATCACCCTGCTTAGGCAGGTACTGTCGCATTAGGCCATTGGTGTTCTCGTTGGTGCCGCGCTGCCAGGATGAATGCGTCTCAGCGAAGTGGCTCTTCGCCGCAAGGATAATGTCGACGAGGGCGTAGCTGGCGAATTCGCTACAGTTCTCCCACGGTAACGTGGGAACGCGTGCTCGCACGGGATGGAAGGCCTGGTCGATGGCAAGAGCGACCGTAGCCGCCTCGCCATTGGGTACACGACGCATCCGCGGACAGCCGAACTTGCGGTCGACTAGTGTCACTACTCGCGCAAGCCCCTTACCTACGATGGTGTCGCCCTCCCGGTCGCACACTCGTTAGCGGCCACGCAGCTGATCTTTTCGATGCTATCCATGCGTCGGCGAATGGATTTTCCATTGGCGGGTGGAGGGGCTTAGCGGCTAGACTCATGTGTTGCCGCACCGCAGCCCCGACGGCGCGAACCATTGCAGGCACGTCCAACAGTGCCGTGGAGAACCTCATGGATCAAATCGACGATATCCTCGACCAGGATCTTGACCCCACCGAAACCCGCGAGTGGATCGAATCGCTCGATGCCGTCGTCAAGCATGACGGCACCGAGCGCGCGCATTTCCTGCTGGAGCGGATGGTCGACAACACCCGTCGTTCCGGCGGCTACCTTCCGTTCAGCCCGACCACCGAATACGTCAACACGATTCCGGCCAGTCAGGAAGCGAAGAGCCCCGGCGACGCGGCGATGGAATGGCGCATCCGCTGCCTGATCCGCTGGAACGCAATGGCGATGGTGGTGCGTGCCAACCGCAAACCGGGCGAATTGGGCGGGCATATCGCCAGCTTCGCCTCGTCGGCAACGCTTTACGACGTCGGTTTCAATCATTTCTGGCGCGCGCCCAGCGCCGAGCATCCGGGCGACCTGATTCTGCACCAGGGTCATTCCAGTCCGGGCATCTATGCGCGCTCGTTCCTCGAAGGTAGGCTGAGCGACGAACAGCTGGATCTGTTCCGCAGGGAAGTGGCAGGCCAAGGCCGCGGTGCACTGTCCTCGTATCCGCACCCGTGGTTGATGCCGGATTACTGGCAGGTGCCGACGGTGTCGATGGGTCTGGGGCCGATCCAGGCCATCTATCAGGCGCAGTTCTTCCGGTATCTCGAAAACCGCGGACTGGTACCCAAGAGCGACCGCAAGGTCTGGTGCTTCATGGGCGATGGCGAGATCGACGAGCCGGAGTCGCTGGGCGCGATCTCGTTGGCCGGGCGCGAGGGCCTGGACAATCTGATCTTTGTGATCAACTGCAACCTGCAGCGGTTGGATGGCCCGGTGCGCGGCAACGGCAAGGTCGTCCAGGAACTGGAAGGTGTGTTCCGTGGTGGCGGCTGGAACGCGATCAAGCTGGTCTGGGGTAGTTACTGGGATCCGCTTCTGGCGCGCGACCACGACGGCGTGCTGCGCAAGCTGATGATGGAAACCGTCGATGGCGAGTATCAGGCGTGCAAGGCGTTCGGTGGTGCGTACACGCGCGAGCACTTCTTCGGCAAGTATCCGCAGACGCGCGAGATGGTTTCCAACCTCAGCGACGACGACGTCTGGCGCTTGAACCGTGGTGGCCACGATCCGCACAAGGTCTACGCGGCCTATCACGCGGCGGTGCGTACCAAGGGCATGCCCACGGTGATTCTGGCCAAGACCGTCAAAGGCTACGGCATGGGTATCGGGTCCGGAGAATCGCAGAATCCGACCCACCAGCAGAAGAAGATGGACGACGAATCGGTACGCGTGTTCCGCGACCGTTTCCAGATTCCGGTGCCGGATGACAAGCTGCACGACGTGCCGTACTACCACCCGGGCAAGGATTCCCCGGAAGTGCAGTACATGATGGAGCGTCGCCAGGCGCTCGGCGGCTTCCTGCCGCAGCGCCGGCGCAAGGCCGACGACAAGCTGAAGGCACCGGCATTGTCCGCGTTCGAGCAGATCACCAAGGGCACCGGCGAGCGCGAGATCTCCACCACGATGGCGCTGGTGCGCGGCATCAATTTGTTGCTGCGCGACAAGCAATTGGGCGAGCGGGTGGTGCCGATCGTCGCCGACGAGGCACGCACGTTCGGCATGGAAGGCATGTTCCGTCAGATCGGCATCTATGCGCCGTTCGGTCAGAAATACAAGCCGCAGGACTCCGACCAACTGCTTTACTACCGCGAAGATCAGAAGGGCCAGGTGCTGCAGCAAGGTATCAGCGAAGCCGGTGGGTTGGCGTCGTGGATGGCGGCGGCGACCAGTTACTCGGTCAGCAACCAGGCGATGCTGCCGTTCTTCATCTACTACTCGATGTTTGGTTTCCAGCGCGTCGGCGACTTGTGCTGGGCCGCTGGGGACATGCGCTCTCGCGGTTTCCTGGTTGGTGGCACCTCCGGTCGCACCACGCTGAACGGCGAAGGTCTGCAGCACGAGGATGGCCATTCGCATCTGCTGGCCGGCGCCATTCCTAACGTGAAGTCGTACGACCCGACGTACTCCTACGAAGTGGCGGTGATCCTTCAGGACGGCGTGCGCAGCATGATGCAGGAGCAGGAAGATCATTACTACTACATCACCGTGATGAACGAGAATTACGCCCATCCGGACATGCCCAAGGGTTGCGAGGAAGGCGTCATCAGGGGCATGTATTTGTTGCGGGATTCGGGCGTCGGAAAGACCGAAAACGGCAAGGGCAACGGTAATGGCAAGGGCAAAGGCAAGGCGCCGTGCGTGCAGTTGCTCGGTTCCGGCACCATCCTGCGTGAGGTGATTGCGGCCGCCGAACTGCTGGAGAAAGATTTCGGCGTGAAGTCGGATATATGGTCATGCACCAGCTTCACCGAATTGCGGCGTGACGGATTCGATGCTGAACGTTGGAACCGGCTGCATCCGGAAGATGAGCCACGCGTGGCCTACGTCACCGGCTTGCTCGAAGGGCGATCCGGTCCGGCCATCGCCGCGACCGACTATGTGCGCGAGTTCGCCGACCAGATCCGCGCGTTCATGCCCGACGCTATGCATTACACGGTGCTGGGTACCGATGGTTTCGGCCGCTCGGACACGCGCGAACACCTGCGCGGGTTCTTCGAGGTCGATCGCTATTGGATTGCCCATGCGGCGCTGGCCGCGCTGGCCAAGGATTCTGTTCATTGAAGCGATGATCGCCTCACGGGATCATCCATGTTCGTGCCTGCTATTCGTCGTCGCTGTTGCGGAATGCCTGACGCAGCAAAAGGAACGCGCCGATCGTTCCCGCCACGATCGCAATCGTGGCCGCGGGGTGACGGTTTACCTGACGACGCAGCCGGCGGTACTGGTAATTTGCTTCGTCCGCGAAGTCTTCGGCGGCATGCGACATCTGCCGACGATAGTTGGTTCCGCGCTTGCCAAAACGTTCGTGAATGCGTTTGCGCCCACGCTCGATCATGCCTTGCGCTCTGTCAGTGGCATCGTTGGCGTAGTCGCGCGCACGGTCACCGGCACGTTCGGCGGTGTCGCGGATTTGTTGTTCAATTTCACGGTTGCGCATGGCAGGGCTCCTCTGCATATGGGCGAACAGCCTGCCAGTGCAGTCGTGACTGAACCGTAAAGGGCGATTCCTCCGGTTCAGCCGCCCAGCCGGTATTCGCCGCCGCGCTCCAGCGCTTGGCGGTAGGCTGGCCGGGCGTGGATGCGTTGTAGGAATGCGCTCAGGCGCGGGTAGTCGCTGCTGAGACCGCCGCGTGCCGCGAACGCTTCAAGCGGAAAGCTGAGCTGAATGTCGGCAACGCTGAGCGAGTCGCCGACGAACCATTCGCGCTCGCCCAGTTCGGCTTCGAGATAATCCAGGTGCAGTTTCAATTGCGGATCGGTGAAGCTGCGATCGACCTTGTCCGCGATGCTGCGCGCAATCGGCTTCACGAAGAACGGTGCCGGTGCCGTCCTGACCCGGTTCAACACCAACTTCAACAACAGCGGCGGCATCGCGGAGCCCTCAGCGTAGTGCAGCCAGTAGCTGCAACGCAGGCGTTCGAGCGTGCCGGCTGGTGGCAACAGTTTGCCCTCGTCGTAGCGTTCGGCGAGGTATTCAATGATCGCGCCTGATTCGGCCAGGGTCAGCTCGTCATCGGTGATCACCGGCGACTTGCCCAATGGATGGATGCGTTTGAGCTCAGGGGGTGCCAGCATGGTTTTCGGGTCGCGCCGGTAACACTTGATTTCATACGGAATGCCAAGTTCTTCCAGCAACCACAGGATGCGCTGCGAGCGCGAGTTTTCGAGGTGGTGCAGGGTAATCATTCGCGATGTCCGGAAAAAAGGGATGTTGCCTGCCCTGGGAGGAATTCGTGTCGGATCGCTGCGCTGTGCAGGCGCTTGATGATCCAGCCGAATAACACACTGAAACCGGCAACCATGAGCGCGCTTATGATTTGCACTACCCACATGAAGCCCTGCATGCCGTCGACGAACTGCGCTGGTGCATCGTTTGGCATGGTCATCATTGCTTGCATCGCGCCCATGAGCCACCACTGCGCCAGCAGACCGAGCACTTGGTAAACGATGGCAAAGGCCATCAAGCCAATGAACAGCCGTCGCGCCCAGTCACGTCGTTGCAACAGGGCAATGGCAGCGACCAGGGTGATGATGGACAGCAGCGGAAATCCGCGGAAAAACCAGATCAAATGGGCAACGACCCAGCCCATCGATGCCGGCAAGTCCGGTGGCAGCGGCTGTATCGCCAACTGATCATGCATGGTTGGCAGAAACACCAGCTGGAGCATCACGTTCTGCAGCACGCCGATCAGCGTGGCAAGGCCAGCGAGACAAACGAAGATCCATCCCAACACATTGATGAAAGTGGAACGGGCAACTGGAATCGGGGGTGGCACCTGCATCAAGGAACCTCTCCGTAGGAGGATTCAGCATGGCGGATCGAGCGGGAGCCGACAATGGCGTCCTGACGCACGCACGTAGCGGAATATAGTCTCAGTAGATCTCGCCGACGCAGCAACGCAGGCTGCCTCCTGCTTTCTCGATTTCGCCCAGTTCCACGCTGCCGATCGCGAAGCCGTATTCGGCCAGGCCCTTTCGCTGCGTCTGGTTCAATGCGGCGGAGGCCGCGGCGCTCATCCACACACGCTGATCGGACAGAGTGATCGCGTTGGCGGCAAACGCCTGCTTCTGCGCCGGGGTGAGCCAGATCGCACGGTCGCCATAGGCTTGTGCGATGGCCTGTGCGGCCGCCAGCTCGCGAAAGCCGTCGGCGGCGATGATTACGGCGTGGCTGGCCAACAGGGTCAACACCACGTTGGTGTGGTACTCGGCCTCGGCCAGTTCGAAGCAGTACATCAGGCGCAGATCAAAGGCCCGGTGCATCGCCTGTGCACCGGCCATGTCACAGCGTTCGCTGAGCCCGCAATAGCCGACGCCGCGCGCACGGTCGATGATCAGCGACCCGGTCAATTCGGCGACCAGGTTGGGGCAATCGGATAGGTCGATCTCGTCGTAGCCCAGCACCTCCCCAAAGAACTGGCGGATGTCGGTGCGCTCGGCTTCGCGCTGACGCACGGCATGGCGCATGCGACCGACGATCAGCCGGCCCGGCGCGGTCGCGAACACATTATTCGGGAACACAGCGTCGGGCGTGGCCGGATCGCCGGGGAACGTGATCACCGGCACGTCCGCTCGCAGCGCCTGAGCCAGCGTCGCGTGCTGGGCCAGTGCCTGCAGTGGTTCCACCGCGCGGCTGATGTCCATGTAGCGGTTGTCGCGCGCCGATTCCGCGGCCAGACGGCAAACGCGCCCAGGAATTCGGTGGCGGACGTGGTGATCACGAATGTGCTCCAGAAGGACTGACAGGATATCTGTTGCCGGCTTGGCCAGGATATTCTCGGCGATACGCAGGCGTTGATGCAGGTCAGACAGCAGCGCCACGCACTCCACAAGCTGACCGGCCCATTTGACGTGCCGTTGGCGTCCAAGCGAGTAAGGTGCGCCACTCGGCGTTAACGCAAATGGATGCGGTTTCATGGGCAGCAATGCACAACACGTGGTCACCGATGAGGGCGACATTCGCGAGCTCGAGGCGCTGGTGGATGAGTTGCAAGGCAACAGCCATGTCGTGCTGGCACTGCGTGATGGTACGACTTGCGAGGGTGTGGTTACGGTCCGCCCCAGCATGCAGGTCTTCCGCGACGGCGAAGGTCTCGAAGGCGTCAATGCCGAGGTGCAACTGGAGCGACCTGGCACGGACTGCCACCGGCGGGTCTGGCTGGATCAGATCGTGCATATCGAACACCTCGATTCAGGGCTGGCCAGCGAGAGCTGAGTGAGATCCGCGGCGGTAGCCGGTTGCGTTGCCGCGCGTGCCGTTCCAAGCTGGCTTCCCCGAATTGACCGGAAGGTACGGATGAACAATGCACTTCGGCTTGGCCTGCTGGGCGTCGTATGCGCTGGCGTGTTGCTGACCGCCTGCTCGCAACAATCCGGCGCGCCGACGCTTTCTGCGGAGCAGCAAAAAGCGCAGGCCGACGCGGCGACAGCTGAGCGCAACCTCGACACCTATCGCCAGTTGCTGAACCTCCACAATGATGAAATGGTGGTGACGATGGGCAAGGACATCGTCACTCGCTTCCCGGACAGCGACGCCGCCAAGGAAGTGCAGCAGACGCTGCCGGCGATCGAAAAGCGTTATGAGGAAGATCGCGAGAAGAACCGCTTGGCCGCACTATGGACTTACCAGGTCGCGCCGATGGCCGGTGGCACGCAATCGACCGCCAGCATCTACAGCAGCAGGCGAGGTGACGACGAGCAGATCCGACTGGTGTTGCGCCGACATACCAATTGGGGCCAGAGCGCGTTTCTGTATGGCAGCAAGCCCGGCTTCCTCTGTAACCGTAATTGCAACATCTCAGCCACGGCCGATGGCAAGCCGGTGCGAATCAAGGCGTTCGCCCCGGACGGCGGCGAGCCGGCGCTGATGATCCGCGAC
>CAJDWA010000086.1_pt1 | contig 14693 bp, 13 predicted proteins | sample 7391461 | NCBI WGS metagenome assembly CAJDWA01 (sample SAMEA7055726, study PRJEB34461) | soil metagenome | biome: terrestrial ecosystem; feature: Peninsula; material: soil | place: Antarctica | collected 2016 | reverse complement strand
GCCAGGCCACCGCACCTTCGATGATCTCCTGCATCGCGTAGTGCACCTCAGAATTGAATTCCTCGGGGAAATGAGTTTTCTGTTCCCAGCACCTGCCGTGCGCTGAGGCTCGGTCTCTGCTCTGGCTCTCTGGCCAGTGCGGCCAGGATTACCCGCTGCTCCAGCCGGAGCTCCGTGCCGCGGTGAGGCGGGGTGAACAGGCCGAGTACATAAAGAGGACACGAATGTGCCTGTTCAAGCTGCACATGAGCGGTTGCTCGAGGTTGACTTCTTTTCGCCACGCAGTGGAAGTCGCAATCAGAGCAAGGCAGGAGCAGTCGCCGGAGTGCTGTCGAAGATGGAGAGCCGCGGAGCGTGTTCGCGCTGATCCCGACCTGGTTGCTGTTGGCAGCGTACTAGTTGCGCGGTGCAGTGGCGACTGCAGAGCGACCCCGCTAAGGCAAAAGTTTGAATTGGTAAAATTCAATCAGCAAAACGGCGCGCCAGTCAGATGACGGGCACGCCGTTTCTACCTCGCCGATGCGGCAGGCCGGCTACGCGTCTACTTCAAGATCGCGGCGGGATCCTGCGCCTCCTTCAGCGCCGCGCACAGTTGAATTGATTCACTGGTTTGTGCGAGACCACGCGAGATGCCGGCTGCGTCTTTCATGCGCGGCTTGAAGAACGCCTGCAGCCGCTCGACCTCTGGCGTGGAGCACCCGCCACCGGCGGCAACGCGCGGCAAGAAACCACCAGCAAAGCTTCCGGTACGAGCAAGCACCTGCTGGTAGTGCGAAGTGAACCACTGCCACATCGCATCACGTCCGGCCGCGGTGTCGCGACCGCCCATCACGAGCGAGCGCATTTCGCCGACTTTGACCTGCTGGTCCAGCGAGAAATCGCGCGTCTGTGTGGCCAGCGTCGGGTCTTCCACCGCACCCAGTCCGCCGAGAATGCCGTTGCGCAAGGCTGCGTCGCTGGTTTTTGGCAGTGCAGCGATCAAGACATCGATGGCGCTCTTGCCTTGCGTCTGCACCGCCACACCCAGCGCATCGCCGAGCAGGTCCGGATCGGCGGCGGCAAAATCGAGGATGCCGTCGGCGCGAGGTTTGAGCACCGCCTCACCCTGCTTGAGCAGGGCCGCGCGCACTTCGGGTACCTTGAAGTCGAACGCCAGCGCGCCAGCGAGCGTGCTGCGCAGCAGGGCATCATCCTCCGGCTCACCCGCCTTGCGCTGGTAGCCCAGCTGTTCCAGGCGAGGGAGGTAAGCCTCGGTCACCCACGCTGTGAGCCGCGCGCGCTGCGCATCGGTGCGGGCCTCGTGGTGATAGATCCATTCCAGCTGATCCAGCGGTGCAGTAACCACTTCGCGAATCTTCGAATCAGTCAGCGGTTTGAAGGCGGCCAGCACATCGCCGGCGTCGAGGTCACCGCGACGGAAGCTGGCACTGACCGCATCGGCATACGCCAGTTGCTCGGCGTCGCTGAGCTTGCCGACGTGGGCGGTCAGGTCGACCAGTTGCGGCTTGTCCAGGCTGAAGCGGTAATAGCCGCCGGCATTGGCGTTGGGCATGATCCACGTTGGTTGGCTGGCGCCGGCGAGCACCATCGAGCCGGTTGCCTTGCCGAGCATCTCGCAGCCGACCTTGCTGCCGTCGGCGGTACCGTAGCGCACGCACACTGGCACGCCCCAAAGACGTTTCGGGTCGCCTTTACTGCCCAATGGAAGGTAGCGGTTCTGGCTCAGCTGCAGCACCGTTTTGCCGTCGTTCTGTTCCAGCTTGGTGCGCACATAAGGCACGCCAGACTGGTCGAGGAAGCTGTTGAAAGCGTGTTTGAACGCTTCTCCCTTGCCCGCCGCGGTGGCGATGGCACCGACCAGGTCACTGGCAGTGGCGTTGCCGAAGGCGTGCTCGCGGATATATGCCTGCATGCCCTTCTGGAAGGTCTTCTCGCCGACATAGTTCTCGAACATCCCGATCACACCGGCACCCTTCTGATAGGTGATGCCGTCGAACGCGGTGAGGATGTCGCCATTGCCGGTAATCGGCTGGCGGATGCTGCGCGCGCTGACCAGCGCGTCGCTGTTCATCGCGCCTTCCGCCCCGCGTACGCGGTCGAGGTCGGCGCGGTACTCCGGATGTACTTCCATGGTGACTTTTTGCTGCATCCAGGTGGCGAACGCCTCGTTCAGCCAGATGTCGTTCCACCATTCCAGCGTTACCAGATCGCCGGTCCACTGGTGGGCCAGTTCATGCGCGGTGACGTTGAACGAGCCGCGCACATTGCGCGCCGGTGAATCCTTGTCCAGCAGCAGCAGCCAGTCGCGGAAAGTAACCAGGCCAGCGTTCTCCATCGCGCCCGCCGAAAAGTCCGGCGCAGCCAGCAGGTCGAGCTTGTCGAACGGGTAGTCGAAACCGTAGTAGTTTTCCAGCGCATGGATGATGCTCGGCGTCTCGCCCAGCACATGTTTCATGCGATGCGCCTGACCGGCTGGCGCGATGCCACGCAAGGGCAGTGGTTTGGAACGATAGGCATTCGGCGAGATGTCTGGCGCGTCGGCGATGCTCCACGGTCCGACGCCGAAGGCGATCAGATAGGTTGGCAGCGGCAGGGTCTGCGCAAAGGTCAGCGTCTTCCAGCCCTTGCCGGCAGGCGATTCGCTGACCTGTTTGGTGTTGGCCACACCGACTTCGGCGTCCGGGATGGTCAGACTGATATCGAACGGGGTCTTGAAGCCGGGCTCGTCGAAGCTCGGAAAAGCGAAGCGCGCGCTGATCGGCTCCATCTGCGTCATCGCGTATGGCTGTCCTTTGGCACTGACCTTGTACAAGCCTTGCAGCTGCGCGTTGAGCGGCGCGCTGTACTCGAACTTCAGGATCAGTTCCTGCGGCTTCAAGTTGCTGCCGAAATCCACCCGAACCACGCCAGCCTCGAGGTCGACGTCAACGTAGTTCCCGTCGTGTACTTTGCCGGCGGCGTCGGTGATCGTCACCTTCGACACTTTCAGCTCCTTGCCATCCAGCCACAGGTGATCGGAAGCCTTGGTCAGCTTCACCTTGATCGTGGTGGTGCCGGAAAAATCCTGCTGCGCCGGGTCGACCGTGAACGCGATCTGGTACGACTGCGGCACCGCCCACCCGGGTAGCCGACCCTGCGGCGCCGTGTCGGCGGTAGCGGCAAACGCGGCGGCGCAGCAGGTGGCCAGTAAAGTGAACACGAGTGGACGGACAAGACGATGCATGGTGAAACTCCGGAATGGATCCAAGCAGCAACCCTAGATTCTGCATGACTTTCGGCACAGTGCCAGAAGGCATGACCCGCGTTTCTGGCAACGCGACACAGCGCGAAAAAAAGACAGCGGGACAAACCTCTTGCCGGGAGGGAATCCACGCGCCTGCGGGAGAGAGGGACTCCAGCGTGCGACGTGTTGCAAGAAGTCCGTGCTGCACGACAGAGTGCGCCAGTGTATTGTTCTAATTGATTGCTGGCACCATCACCATAGCTTCTGACTATTACATGGACAGACTCGCCCATGAACCTTCGCGATCTCCAATATCTTGTCGCTCTGGCCGAGCACCGACATTTCGGTCGCGCTGCCGAAGCCTGTTTCGTCAGTCAGCCCACCTTGTCCACCCAGATCAAGAAGCTGGAGGAAGAGCTCGGCGTGCCGCTGGTCGAACGCACCCCACGCAAGGTGCTGCTGACCGAGGTGGGCCGCGACATTGTGGTTCGTGCGCGCGACGTGTTGGCTGGCGTCGAGCAGATTCGCGCGGTGGCGCGACGCACGCTCGATCCGGAATCCGGCACGGTACGCCTGGGTATCTTCCCGACACTGGGGCCATACCTGCTTCCGCATGCGCTGCCACTCGTACGCGCAGCCTTCCCCAAACTCGAATTGCTGCTGGTCGAGGACAAAACCGAAGCTATCCTGCGTCTGCTGCGCGAGGGCCGGCTCGATGCCGGCATCCTCGCTCTACCCTTGCACGAGGACAGCATGCACAGCGAGTTCCTGTTCGAGGAACCGTTCCTGCTGGCGGTTTCCGAAAAGCATCCGTTGGCACACAAACAGGGTCTGCTCAAACTGCGCGATCTGTCCAACCAGAACCTGCTGTTGCTGGAAGACGGTCACTGCCTGCGTGACCAGGCGTTGGAGGTCTGCCATATGGCGGGTGCCGGCGAACACAGTGGTTTTCGCGCCACCAGCCTCGAGACGCTGCGTCAGATGGTGGCGGCAAATGTCGGCATCACCTTGCTGCCGGTGATGGCGGTCAAGCCGCCGGTAGCGGCGGTGGATGGGCTGCACCTGATCGAGTTCAAGGGTCATCCACCAAGCCGACGCATCGCTATCGTCTGGCGTAAAAGCTCATCAATGGACGCGTTCCTGAAACGATTGGCTGAGGTACTGCGGCAGTTGCCTGCCGAGCTGCTCGACGCGCATCCCGCTGCCACTCGGGTAGGGTAGGAGCGGTACCCCACGACCTCACGTACACTGCGCGCATCTCGACCGACACAGCCCGCATGCGCAAACTTCTGATCGTTGCCGCCGCAGTGCTGGTGTTGCTGGGTGTGCTCAAGCACCGTCAGCACAGCACCGTGCATCCCGGACCCGGCGTACTCGCCGCCGCAGCGCCAGTTCAGGTCAATCTCCGTCACGGCGCCGAACTGCAGAAAGACAACACCACCCTTGCCACCCGCGCGCACTTCGACATCACCGCCCGCGTGCTCTCGCGCAAGGATTATTCCTGGGGCGACGACGCCGACCTGGTGCCAATCGATCTCGCGTTGGGTTGGGGGCGCATGTCCGACAGCACGGTTCTGGCGCACGTCGACATCAGCCAGTCCGGCCGCTTTTACTATTGGCACGTCAAGGAACTCCCGATCCCCCGCCGCGAGATCGAAACCTCCAGCGCCAACATGCACATGATCCCGGCCGACCCCAGTGTGAAACGCCAGCTCGAAAAGGTACGCGCCGGCCAAGTCATTCACATCGATGGCTTTTTGGTCGACGCGAGCCGCCCCAATGGCTGGCACTGGAAGACCTCGATGACCCGCAACGATACCGGCGGTGGGGCATGCGAGTTGATCTATGTGGAGAGCGTGGACGTCGTGCAGTAGCAGTGAACCCGTGGCCGGCAACCCGCGATCAGCGAAGTTCCCGTCGCAGGACCTTGCCGACCGCCGTCTTCGGCAAGCTGTCGCGAAATTCGATGTACTTGGGCTGCTTGTAGCCGGTCAGGTGCTGGCGGCAGTGCGCGCGCAAGTCGTTTTCGCTCAGGGCCGGGTCCTTGCGCACCACGACCAGCCGCACCGCTTCGCCAGTCTTTTCATCAGGGATGCCGACCACACCCGCCTCCAACACGCCCGGATGCATGCCGACCACGTCTTCCACTTCATTGGGAAACACATTGAATCCCGACACCAGGACCATGTCCTTGCGCCGGTCGAGCAGGAAGTCATAGCCCTGTTCGTCGACCCTCGCGATATCACCAGTACGGAACCAGCCGTCATCGAAGAAGCCATCGCGAGTCTCCTCCGGCTGTTGCCAGTAACCGGTGGTGATGTGCGGGCCACGCGCGCATAGCTCGCCTTGCTCGCCGGTGACCGCGAGGTGGCCTTCGGCATCACGCAGCGAGATTTCCACTCTGGCCATCGGCAACCCGATCGAGCCAACCGGGTTCGGCGCATCACAACGATTGAAGGTGATCGCCGCACTGGTTTCGGAGAGTCCGTAACCTTCGATCACATCCTTGCCGGTCATCGCCTTCCAGCGTTCGGCGGTGCCACGGCGCAGGGCAGAGCCGCCCTGCAGGCACAGCTTCAGGCCGGAGAAATCCAGCTTCGCGAATTCGGGTGAATTGAGCAGGGCGTCGAACAGTGTGTTGATGCCGGCAAACAGTGCTGGCCTGACTTTTCCGAACGTGGCAACCAACGCTGGGATATCGCGCGGGTTGCTGACCAGCACTGAGTGGAGGCCAAGTGTGACGTTGAGGGTCAGGTTGCTGTAGGCAACAATGTGGTACATCGGCAGACATACCAGCTCCACATCTTTTTCCGCATCGACGAATGGCCTGAACTGCTCCAACAAGCTGGCCACATTGGCGAGCAGTGCGCGATGCGGAAGTACGGCGCCCTTGGACAAGCCCGTGGTGCCACCGGTGTATTGCAACTGTGCGGTATCGCTGGCAGTGGCGTGCGCCTGCACGCGCGGCAGCCGGCTGCCTTGAGCCAGCGCACGGCGTTGTCGAAATGGAACGGTGGAATCGCCTTCTTGACGTGCTTGAGCACCGTATCGACCAGCAGCGATTTCGGCCAAGGCAGCGGGTCGCCGACTCGCGTGGTGATGACGTGGCGCACCGAGGTGTTGTCCAGCGCCTCCGTCGCCACCGCGCCGAAGTTGTCCAGCACGATCAGTGCCGCTGCGCCAGAATCGGCCAATTGATGGTGCAACTCGCGAGCGGTGTAGAGCGGATTGACCAGCACGGCGATGAGATCGGCGCGCAGCACGCCCAGCACGGCGACCGGAAACTGCACCAGGTTGGGGAACATGACCGCTACCCGCTCACCATTTGCCAGCCCGAGCCCATGAAGCAGATAGCTGGCCAAGTCGTCGCTCAGATGCTCAACCTCGCCAAAGCTCAGCGTACGGCCCAAGTTGGTGAACGCAGGCCGCTCGGCGTAATGCCGGCATGCCGCAAGAAGCATTGCAGGCAGGTTCTGGTCGCTGTCGAAGGCCTCGCCAGCGACACGAGCGAAGTCTGGCTGGCACGCTCGCTCTGTGGCTACAGATACGCTACACATGTAACGCGAACTGCGATGACAGGCCACTGGGAGTGCCATTTCGCCGCCCAGGTCAGCCTGCACAAACCTGGTCATCGGGATGAAAAGCAACGGCCAACCCCGGGGTGAAAGTGCCCGCGGGTGCCTCAAGCAAGTGGGAAATTTCACCCGCGCGGATGATGCTGTGCGTGCAGCCGTTTCAGGCCTTCCTTCGCCACCAGGGTGTAGATCTGGGTGGTGCTGAGCGAGCTGTGGCCGAGCAGCATTTGCAGGGCGCGCAGGTCGGCGCCGTGGTTGAGCAGGTGGGTAGCGAACGAGTGGCGCAAAACGTGAGGTGAGATACGTTTTGGATGGATGCTGACTTTGACCGCATAGCGCTTCACCAGAATCCAGAACATCTGCCGGCTCATGCCTTCGCCGCGATTGCTGAGAAACAGCGCCGCCGGCTGCCGGCCCTTGGCCAGCTGGGGTCGTGCGCCGGCCAGGTACGTTCCGATGTGTTCCAGCGCCACTTCGCCGACCGGCACCAGCCGGTCCTTGCCGCCCTTGCCGGTGACGCGCAGCACGCCCTGGCGCGTGTTCAGCGCGGCCAGCGGTAGTTCCACCAGTTCGGACACGCGCAGACCGGAGGCGTACATCAGCTCAAGCATGGCGCGATCGCGCAGGCCCAGGGTCGTGCCGAGGTCCGGTGCCTGCAGCAGTCCTTCGATCTCCCGCTCGGCCAGCGCCTTGGGCAGGCTGCGCGGCATCTTCGGCCGTTCGATCAGCAAGGTGGGGTCGACGAAAGCCGGCTCGTCGCGCGCCACAAAAGCGTAGTAACGGCGAAACGCCGATTGGCGCCGCGCGATCGAACGGACGGCTGCCGGTTTCGAACCGTGGAAGGCCGAGATTTCCTCACGCGTCGCCGAGTGCAGGTCGCAGCCACGCGAGGCCAGCCATAGCGCCAGCGCTTCCAGATCACGCCGATACGCCTCCAGCGTACGCGCGGCCAGACCATCCTCCGACCACACACGCTCGAGGAACGCAGCGACGCTGCGCCGGTCAGCTTCGGCGATACTGGCGGGGTTTTCTTCTTTCCTCATGCGCACGATGCTGACCATCGCGCGCGTTCCACGCAAGCGATCCGATGCCGATATCCACCACCTCCGACACCGATTCCTCCCTACCCGCCTCGCTGTGGCGCCGCCTGCTGGCGCTGGTCTACGACCTGTTGATCGTGGTGGCGATCGTGATGGTGGTGGGCCTGCTGTGCCAGCTGGCAACCGGCGGCCAGCTGATCCGCACTGATGGGCACGCGGAGATCCCGGTCTGGTATCGACCGTTGCAGGGGATGGTGGTGTCGGCGTATTTCATCAGCTCCTGGCTCCTCGGCGGACAGACCGTGGGCATGCGGCCGTGGCAGATCCGGCTGACCCGCCGCGATGGTGGCGGTCCAACTCTGCAACAGGTCGTGCTGCGGCTGCTGGCGGCGGCGGCTCCCATGCTGGTGTTGACACTGGCGCCGACGTTGGGAGTGCGAATCACGCTTTGGACGTTGCTGGCAGTGTGGACCGGATGGTTCGCAGTGGCTCTGGTCGATCCGCGCCGACGCGCGCTGCACGACATCGTCGCCGCGACCGAGTTGCGCCGACTGGGCTGAGCTGCACATTGCGCTAGGAGCCTGTCGGGCTTTGGTGGTCGAGTCGAGAATTCGGCTGGGTGCGGACAGATTCGCCGGTTCGCAGGTCCATAGTGGTTCTATGGACCAAGAATCGGCGGAAATATGGACCACTCAGGCGGATTCGCAGGCCGGCCAATCAAAGTCCGACAGGCTGCTAGAGCCGCCGCTGCCCCAGATTGCGATGCCACGCCGATATGCCGGATAAAACCCTCCACGCAGGCGACGTAGTCACCCAGGCCGAACGTGTCTGCGCCCGGAGTCATGAACGAGCTTCGATCAGCTCATCGGGCACTGCGGCCGCTTTGAAATCGCGCAGATCCTCGTTCTTCTCGAATAACACCGTTTTCGCCTCAAGCACAGCGCGATCTGCGGCATTCAGCCGAAATTTTCGTGCCTGCTTGATATCGGTAGTTGGTAGCTCACCTACCAGCGCGGGCGGAACATGTGGTGGTGCAACCGCATCTTCATGACGCTGAGCCCGCGTATCGAAAAGCCCTTGCGCTGGCTCAACCGGCTCGGCGAGCATCAGCGGAATCGACGAATTGTTCTTGCGCTGCGGTTACACGGGCTGAGACACAGGTCTCATATCCTCTCTGCGGCATTGCAACATCACCTCGTAAAACCCGTTAAGATGAAAGCGTTCAGGTCCCGGGGGGACATCTCCATGATGCTTTACCAGATGCATGAGTGGCAGCGCTCGCTGCTCGGTCCATTGAGCTATTTCGCCGAAGCGAACGCACGCATGCTCAGTGGCTCCAGCAACCCGTTCGCCCAGTTCCCCGGTGCGCAGCGGTTGGCCGCCAGCAACGAGTTGATCTACCGCCTCGGAAAGGATTACCAAAAGCCCGAATTCGGCATCCACTCCGCCACCGCGCACGATCACGAAATCGCGGTGATCGAGCGCGTGGACATGGCCAAGCCGTTCTGTCAGCTGAAACGCTTCAAGCGTTTCAGCGACGATCCGACCACCATCGACAAGATGAAGAACGACCCGATCGTGCTGGTGGTGGCGCCGCTGTCCGGTCACCACGCCACCTTGCTGCGCGACACCGTGCGCACTTTACTGCACGACCACAAGGTGTACGTCACCGACTGGGTCGACGCGCGCATGGTTCCCTCGAGCGAAGGCACCTTCAGCCTGGACGACTATGTCGCCTACGTGGAGGATTTCATCCGGCATATCGGTGCCGAATCGCTGCACGTGATTGCCGTGTGTCAGCCTACCGTGCCGGTGCTGGCGGCGGTGTCGCTGATGGCTGCGCGCGGCGAGACTACACCGCGCAGCCTGACCATGATGGGTGGCCCAATCGACGCGCAGCGCAGCCCGACCAGTGTCGACAACCTGGCCACCCGCCAGCAGCTGTCGTGGTTCAAGGGCAACGTAATCCATACGGTGCCGCGGAACTATCCGGGGCACGGGCGCGAAGTCTATCCCGGCTTCCTGCAGCACGCTGGTTTCATCACGATGAACCCGAGTCGTCACGTGAGCTCGCATTGGGATTTCTACCAAAACCTGCTGCGTGGAGACCTGGAAGACGCCGAGGCGCATCGCAAGTTCTACGATGAGTACAACGCCGTGCTGGACATGCCGGCGCTGTTCTATCTGGAAACGATCGAGAAAGTGTTCCAGCAATTCCTGCTGCCGCGCGGTCTCTGGAACGTGGCCGGCGAGCAGGTAGACCCCGGCGCGATCAGGCACAGCGCCTTGCTGACCATCGAGGGCGAGTTGGACGACATCTCCGGCCTTGGCCAAACCGAGGCCGCACATGACTTGTGCAGCAATATCCCGGCGAACCGGCGCGCACATCAGGTGATCCAGGGTGCCGGCCACTACGGTATTTTCAGCGGTCGACGCTGGCGCGAGACGGTTTACCCGCAGGTGCGCGACTTCATCCGCCAGTTCGACCAACCTGCCAAGGCGAAAGTCCAGCTGCGAAGCGTCGGGGAAGCGCCGGTCGCGGCCTAGAAGTCGGTCGGACTTTGGTGGTCGCGTCGAGAATCTGCTTGTGCGGACCCATCGTGATTTCATGGATCAAGAATCGGTAGAGATATGGACCGCACAGGCGAATTCGCAGACCTTCCAACCTAAAGTTCAATAGGCTCCCAGCGCCTTGTCATTCGGCTGACAACCCCCAAAGCGCATGATCAAGATCCCCGTCCAGGCCGAACCGCGACAGCGGAACGCGGCCGTTGCGGACCTCGACGCCTTCGGCACGCAGCCGCCGGCATTGTTCGCGAAATCCGCGAGTTCCCGGTGGCATCGCAATCTGGCCGCTGGCGCGCAACACGCGGAACCATGGCAATTCCATACCGTCGGGCACCTCGCCAAGCAGGCGGCCTACGAGTCGCGCCCTACCCGGCAAGCCGGCACGGGCGGCGATGGCACCGTAGCTGGCCACCCGACCCGGCGGAATCGCCGCGATGGCGGCGTAGATGCGGGCATTGCGATCTTGCATGCGCACTCCGACAAAGTGGGACAACTCGGAATGTCATCCGTGACAGAGTAACCTCGGATTATTTCCACGGGAATGGCACCATGCGCCACTTCGAAGCCGTGCGCTCCCACATCGGCAGTCAGCATCAACTGCATCACAACGATCCGTACCTGATCAGCTTTGACCTGAGCTTGGGGGAGGATCGTCACCAGGGTATCTATCTGGCCGAGCTGGATGGCGAATCCGGGCGCCGTTATCTGCGCGTATCCACTCCGATCGGCCCGCTCGCCGGCACTGATCCCCAACGCTGCCTGCGCTTCAACTGGCAACAGCGTACGGGTTTCCTGGCCGTGGCCGATCTCGACGGATCACCCTACCTGCACCTGTGCGAGAACCGCCCGTACGAATCCCTCAACACCGCCGAGCTGGAGCGGGTGATCCACGCGCTGGGTTCGCTGGGCGACCAGTTGGAACAAGTTATCACCAGCAACGACGATACCTTGTAGGGAGCTCGAAAGAATTTCGCGCACCCGCTCAAAATACCAGGCTGTAGCCGACCACGAATCCATAGGCCATCAGCGCAGTGATCGGCAAGGTCAGGATCCAGGCCCACACCATCCGTTCCACCACCGACCAGCGAATCGCGCTGAAGCGCTTGGCCGAGCCCACGCCCATGATCGAGGCAGACACCACGTGAGTGGTGGACACGGGGATCCCAAACACCGACGCACTGAGGATCACCATAGCTGCGCTGGTTTCGGCCGCGAAGCCATGGATCGGATGCAGCTTGACCATCTTGTGGCCCAGCGTCTTGATGATGCGCCAGCCGCCGCCGGCGGTCCCGGCCGCCATGGTCAGGGCGGAAACCACCTTCACCCACACCGGAATGGCAAAACCGCCCACGGGGTCCTCGTCGATGCGCAGAAAGGAAAAAATCTCCGGCAGGTGGTCGAATTGATGCGCCGTCGTGGCGCCGGCCAGCGCCAGCGCGATGATGCCCATGCTTTTCTGCGCGTCGTTCATACCGTGCGCGACACCCATCGCGCTGGCCGAAACGATCTGTGCCTTGCCGAAGAAGGCGGTAACGAACGGCGTACGGCCGAGCCGGCGCAGCCAACCTTGGCGTTTCGAGAACCAGACCAGCAGCGCGTACAGCCCACCCATCACGACAAAGGCGATCACGAACCCGCCCACCGGCGACACTACCATCGGGATGATCACCTTCGGGATCACGCCCTGGCCCTTTATCAAGCCGCCCTGCTCCCAGATCACTGAATGGAAATTGTTGCCCGAGGCGGCCAGTGCCGCGCCCACCAGCGCACCTATCAGCGCGTGGCTGGAACTCGAAGGCAGGCCCAGCCACCAGGTGATCAGGTTCCACACGATCGCCGCCATCAGCGCACAGATCAGCAGTTGCGAACTCATGTCGATCACGCCAGCGTTGATCAGCCCAGAGGCGATCGTGGCCGCCACCGCGGTCCCCATGAAGGCGCCAATCAGGTTGGTGCCAGCCGCCAACAACACAGCCTGGCCGGGACTGAGCACCTTGGTCGCCACCACGGTCGCAATCGAATTGGCGGTGTCGTGGAAGCCGTTGATGTAGGTGAACACCAGGGCGATCACTACCACCGCGATAACGACACTCATGCGCGGTCCCCGATCGGACGCGCGCGGATTCCAAGGCAGGGGAACGACAGCACCTCAACCTGATGAAGCGAAATACGCAGGTTCACGGCGAGTCCCTCAGGAGTTCTTGAGCACGATCGAATAGACGATGTTGCCGACATCCCGGCACTTGTCGATCGCCTTCTCGATCAGTTCGAAGAGGTCCTTGGCCAGCATCGCGCGCATGGCATCATTGCCTTCGACGTACAAGGTGCGGTACGGAGCCAGCAGCATGCGATCGCCCTCGGATTCCAGCGCCTGCAACCGGTCCTGCAGTTTCTTCACGCGGTCGATGCGCAGGCCGCGGCGCAACTCGTGGACCATCTCGACCACGACCTCGCTGGAATGCAGCAGCACCATCGCCCGCTGGGCGAAATCCACCCCGGCCAAGCGGGTGGCCACGATCTCGTAACGTTCGGCGAACTTCTCGATCGTTTTGGGGATTTTGTACAACGAGGAATTGAGCGCCTCGATGTCTTCACGGTCCAGCGCGGTGACGAAGGTGTTCACCAACCCCTCGCTGATCTGCGCCGCGAGCTCCTTCTCGCGCGCCCGGGTGGCGGCGAAAGAGGCCATCACCGCGCCCTGGTCCGGCTTGGTCAGCAGGTCATGCATGGCCTGAGCGCTTTCGCGAGCGGTGGCGGCACTCTGCTCCAGCAAACCGTAGAACTTGTCGCCTTTTCCGAAAATAGTCTGCAGTGAAAACATGCGCATCGTGTCCAGGGGAGCGGGATGGCGGTCATGTTACAGGAGGTCCATGTTGCCATGCACCAACGAGGGGATGAAGTGCAGGCACCACTACCTTTACACTGTAGCGATGCATCCCCCGCCATCCTCGCCCCGATGTTGACCGAAATCGCGTTCGTCCTTGTGCTTTCGCTCTGCAACGGCTTCTTTGCGCTGTCCGAAATGGCGCTGATGGTCTCGCGCAAGAGCCGGCTCAAGCAGATGGCCAGGACCAGCCGCAAGGCCGCCTTGGCCCTGCGCCACGCCCAGGCGCCGGAATACTTCCTGTCCACCGTGCAAGTCGGCATCACCATGGTGATGTTGATCACCGGCGCCGTCGCCGGCGATGCACTGGGCGCGCACATCGGTGAGGCGCTGAAGGGCGATCGTATGGGCTGGTTGCTGCCGTACGCGCGGATCATCGGCATTGCGTTAGGCTTCATCCTGATCTCGTTCCTGCAGGTGGTGATCGGCGAGCTGGTGCCCAAGCGGCTGGCGCTGGCAGCGCCGGAGAAGCTGTCGTCCTACGTCGCGATCCCGATGCTTGTGTTGTCAAGGATCGCCATGCCGTTCGTGTGGTTGTTGAACGCATCCAGCAACCTGCTGCTGCGACTGCTGCGAGTTAACCAACAAGGGCGCGGTGTCATCTCCGAAGAAGAGATCCGCCTGCTGGTCGCCGAAAGCGCCGAACAGGGCGTGCTCGATGCGGACGAACACAACATGGTCAACCGCGTGCTGCGTCTGGGCGACCGCACGGTCGACAGCGTGATGACCCCGCGCATGCGCATCGCCTGGCTGGACATGGACGCGCCGCGCGAGGAAAACATCGAGGTGATGCGGCAGACCCCGTATTCGCGCTATCCGGTCTATCGCGGCGACGAGAGCGACGTAGCAGGAGTGGCCGAGGTCAAGCTGATGCTGCACAGCTTTGTCGAAGGCAGCCCGGATCTCTTCGCTGGACCTGCTGGAGGAGTTCCGCGACGCCGAAACGCCGCTGGCCCTGGTGGTGGACGAATACGGTGACATCGAAGGTGTGGTCACCGTCAACGACCTGCTGGCGGCGGTGGTCGGCGCCAGCCAGATCGGCCACGGCCGCAACGAGGACAGCCCGATCACGGAGCGTCCAGACGGCAGCTGGCTGATCGATGGCAGCCTGTCCACCGACGATTTGCGCGAGCTGCTGCGCACCAGCGAGCTACCCGGCGAGGACGAACACGATTTCCGCACTGTCGCCGGCATGGTGATGACTGCACTCGCCCACGTACCTCAGACCGGCGAAGTCTTCACCTGGCGTGGCATCCGCTTCGAAGTGGTCGATCTCGACGGCGCCCGCATCGACAAATTGTTGATCACCCCCGCCCCGGAAACACGCGACCCGTAGGAGCCGGCTCGCGGGCGATACTGTTGTTGTTATGTCCTTGGCAGATCAAATCAACAGCATCGCCCGC
>CAJDWA010000025.1_pt1 | contig 15791 bp, 8 predicted proteins | sample 7391461 | NCBI WGS metagenome assembly CAJDWA01 (sample SAMEA7055726, study PRJEB34461) | soil metagenome | biome: terrestrial ecosystem; feature: Peninsula; material: soil | place: Antarctica | collected 2016 | reverse complement strand
TCGATGATGCCGTCGTCCCACAGTCGCGCGCTGGCGTAATAGGGATGCCCTTGGCGTTCGTACTGTTCGCGCAGCGGCGCCTTGAACGCCTCTTCCTCGGCCGCCGACCACTCGCCGCCCCTCGATTCGATCCCGTCGCGTTTGACCGTCGCCAGTACCGAGGCGGCCTGTTCGCCGCCCATCACGCTGATCCGCGCGTTCGGCCACATCCACAGGAAGCGTGCGCCATAGGCGCGGCCACACATCGCGTAATTGCCGGCGCCGAAGCTGCCGCCGATCACCACGGTAAATTTCGGCACGTGCGAGCACGCCACCGCAGTGACCATCTTGGCGCCGTCCTTGGCAATGCCGGCCTGCTCGTACTTCTTGCCGACCATGAATCCGGTGATGTTCTGCAGGAATACCAGCGGCACGTTGCGTTGGTTGCACAGCTCGATGAAGTGCGCGCCCTTGAGCGCACTCTCGGCAAACAGAATGCCATTGTTGGCGATGACGCCCACCGGGTAACCGTGGATGTGCGCGAAGCCGCAGACCAGGGTCTTGCCATAGCGCGCCTTGAACTCGTGAAATTCGGAGCCGTCGACGATCCGCGCGATCACCTCGCGGATGTCGAACGGGCGACGCGTGTCTGCCGGGATCACGCCGTACAGTTCTTCGGCTGGGTATTTCGGTTCGACCGGGGCGCGCAGTGCCAATGGCACCTGTTTCGTGCGGTTGAGGTGCCCGACGATATCGCGGGCGATAGCCAGCGCGTGGGCGTCGCTCTCGGCCAGGTGATCGGCCACTCCGGAGATCGAGGTATGCACGTCCGCGCCACCCAGCGTTTCCGCGTCCACCACCTCACCGGTCGCCGCCTTCACCAACGGTGGACCGCCGAGGAAGATCGTGCCCTGTTCGCGCACGATGATCGTCTCGTCGCTCATTGCCGGCACGTACGCGCCGCCGGCGGTGCACGAGCCCATCACCACGGCGATCTGCGGGATATTCAACGATGACATCCGCGCCTGGTTGTAGAAAATCCGCCCGAAATGCTCCTTGTCCGGGAACACCTCGTCCTGCAGCGGAAGGAACGCGCCGCCTGAGTCGACCAGGTAAATACAGGGCAGGCAATTTTCCAGCGCCACTTCCTGCGCGCGCAGATGCTTCTTCACCGTCATCGGAAAATAAGTGCCGCCCTTGACCGTGGCGTCGTTGGCGACCACCACAACCTCGATGCCGTTGACCCGGCCAATCCCGGTGATCAGGCCGGCGGCCGGGGCTGCATCGTCGTACATGCCGTGGGCGGCCAAGGGCGACAGCTCAAGGAAAGGTGAGCCTGGGTCGAGCAGCGCGCGGATGCGCTCGCGTGGCAGCAGCTTGCCGCGCGCCACGTGTTTCTCCCGCGCCCGGACGCCGCCGCCCTCCGCGCTGCGGGCCAGTTCGTGCTGCAGGTCATCGACCACGGCGCGCAATTGCGTGCTGCTGGCCTGGAACTCGGGCGAACGCGGATCGATCTGCGATGCAATGACGCTCATGGATGCGGACTCATCGGGACGGGGCCTTCGTGGCAGCTGAATCATGCATGATAGCCCGCGATCACTGGCCACCAAAACGCGTGAATGGCGCGCTGGGCGTCAGGAAAAAAAACGGCCGCACGAGGCGGCCGCGTTTCATGCACGTCCTCGAGCGATCAGTCTCCCTTCGCGGCGTCCTTTGCCTTGTCGGCAGCATCCTTCGCAGCGTCCTTTGCTTTTTTGGCCGCGTCGGCCGCATCGTCTGCTGCGTCCTTGGCCATCGACATGGCGTCCTTGGTCGTTTCGGCGCTTGGTGGAGCCAGCGCTGACGCGGCACTGGCAGCTTGCGCCGCCTCATCGGCAGCGCTGGCGGCAGTGTCAGCCTGGTCGGCAGCCTCACCGGCGGCGGAGGCCGCGGTGTTGGCTTGATCGGCAGCGTGATCAGCAGCTTGCTGGGCCTGATCAGCAGACTGCTGCGCGGTGTCAGCTGACTGCTGCGCGTCTTGGGCAGAATCCTGCGCGCCATTGCTGCATGCCGCCAACAGCGCAACGAGCGCGGCGGCGAGTAGGGTACGCGTAAACTTCATAGGGAATCTCCTTTGCCGTGGATTGCCGTTTGGCCGCGCCATTATTAGCCCTTTCGCGGGGATTACGCCACTTGTATTGCAACGCGCTGCGTTGTGCATTTCAAGCCGATTCAACAGATTACCGAAAAGGCTGCGCAAATCTGCGCGGTCGGCAGGCGCCGCAGGCGCGGTCGTATCTGCCAGGCCGCCGGTCGGGGCGGCGATATACAACAGTGGATACCAACACGGCGCGAATCGGTTGAGCCGATCCGCGCCGTGTTGGTGACAACCAATAAATCCAGTCCTCCGGAAAGTTCAGCCATTGCTGGCTGTGCTGGAGACACTCGGCCCGATACGGGCCTTGGACGGTTTACCGCAGACCAGGCACGGCAAGTGCTCGGTCTGTGCAGTCCTAAAGAGGGCCCGAAAGGCCCTCTTTAGCGTTCTTTCAGTGCAGCGGAGCGAGCTTGACGTCCTTCATGCCCAGCGCCTGCGCCACGTCGTACATGGCCTGGTTCAGGATCTTGTGGGTGCTCTGGTCTGCATCGTGACCGACTGCCTGGTCGATATCGGCCATCACCTGCACGTGGATCTGGTTCGACAGAGCCTTGTCAAACAGGTAGCCGGACCAGAACGTACCGTCCGGTGCGGTACCAGCCTCGACCAGAGCCTTGGCCAGGTCGGCGCCCTTCAAGTCGGCCGGTGCGTCGGGCAACGTGATGCCTGCGGCCGTCACGTGCTTGATCGCGGAGTTCACGGCGAAGGTCATGCCGTCGACGAAGCCTTTGACTTCCTCGGCGCTGTACTGCTTGGTCAGCTTTGCAACCTCGGCGTTGACAGTCTCTTCACCAAGCATCGACACCAGCGCGGTCTGGAAGCTGAAATTGTCGGCGCCACCGCCGGCCTTGATCAGCGCGGCAGTTGCCGCCAGTGCCGGCTCGCCGGTGTAGATCGGGCCACCGAACCAGTTCATGCCGGCCGCCGCTGTGGCGGCAGTGGCTGCGGGCGCGGGAGCGGTGACAGCGTCAGTCGCCGCCGGCTGGGTCGTGTCGGCAGCCTGTTGCGTGGCGTCGGCGGACGGCTGGACATCTTCAGCGGAATTCTGCGAGCCATTGCTGCAGGCAGACAACAGTGCAATAAGTGCGGACGCGAGTAGGGTTTGCGTAAGCTTCATGGTGAATCTCCTTTTGCCTTGGAATACCGTTTTTGACGGCGCGTTCTGATGGTGTGGTTACAAAACTTGTGTAGTCTTTGAGGAGACTTCCTTATCGATGACGCGTATTGCTTATCGATGACGCCTGTTGCGTGCTGGTCTGGTTCTCTTTCAAATGGCTGCCGAACGCAGGCACGCAACACGAATGATATCTAACATCCGCCTCAAGCATCACACTCTAGCGCGATTGCTGTCGCCTCGCCGCCTCCGATGCACAAGGTAGCGACTCCGCGCTTCTTGCCGCGGGTGCGCAATGCGTTGATCAGAGTTACCACCAGCCGTGCGCCACTGCAGCCGATCGGGTGGCCCAGCGCGCAGGCGCCGCCGTTGACGTTGACCTGGTCGTGGGGGATGCCAATTTCTTTCATGGCGGCCATGGTGACCACCGCAAAGGCCTCGTTGATTTCCCACAGGTCGACATCACCAACTTTCCAGCCGGCCTTGTCCAGCACCTTCTGAATCGCCGAAATTGGCGCAGTAGTGAACCATTCAGGTTCCTGTGCATGGGTGGCGTGCGCGACGATTCTGGCAAGCGGCTTCAGACCGCGTTTGGCGGCGTCGTCGGCCGACAGCAATACCACGGCGGCGGCGCCGTCGGAGATGCTGGACGAGCTGGCGGCGGTGACGGTGCCGTTTTCCTTGCGGAAGGCCGGACGCAAGGTCGGAACCTTGGTCACGTCCGAGCGGCCCGGCTGTTCGTCGGTGTCAAACTGAACGTCGCCCTTGCGGGTGCTTACCGTGACCGGCACGATCTCGTCGGCGAAGCTGCCATTCTGTTGCGCGGCCTTGGCCCGGTTCACCGATTCGATCGAGTACGCATCCTGCTCCTCGCGGCTGAAGTGGTACTTGTCGGCGCACGATTCGGCGAACACGCCCATCGCCTTGCCGTCATACGGGTTCATCAGACCGTCCCAGGCCATGTGGTCGACCAGCTCGCCGTTCCCGTAGCGGATGCCGGCGCGCGCGTTGACCATGTGTGGCGCGTTGGTCATCGACTCCATCCCACCGGCCACTACCACGCTGGCGGAGCCGGCCTTGATCAGATCGTTGCCCAGCATGATTGCCTTCATACCCGAGCCGCACACCTTGTTGATCGTGGTGCAGCCGGTGCCGGTCGGCAGGTCGGCGGCCAGCGCCGCCTGTCGGGCGGGTGCCTGGCCCAGGTTGGCCGGCAGCACGCAGCCCATGATTACTTCGTTGACCTCGGCTGGAGCCACCCCGGATTGCTCCAGCGCAGCACGAATAGCCGTGGCACCCAGCTTCGGGGTGGGGACACCGGTGAACTGGCCGAGGAACGACCCGATGGCGGTGCGTTTGGAACCGACGATGACAACGCTGACATCCGACATGATGACACTCCGCTTTGAAGACTGAATGGCGCGAACGCCAGGGGTTAGCTACTCCATTATCGCAAGCTGCCGCAAGTGGCGGCAAATGGCGCGCATGAATCCGGATTTGCGTGATCCAACCCGTTTTAGCGGGCGTGTCGTGTGCGAAGATACCGTGAAATGGGGATGTGGCCCGCGCGATTGCCGAGGCCTCGTTCGGTGAGAACAAATGGAGTAGGTGGGCATGAATATAATTGGAGCAGGGTTGCGTCGGCGTAATGTCGCGTTGGTGACTGCATTGGCGTTTGCATTGAGTGCCTGCGGCGGCGGCGGCACGACCATGGTTAAACCGCCACCCGCGCAGCCCTCCGGCCCGCCCGCACCGCCGCCGGCACCACCACCGGCACCGCCGCCGGCGGACCCGCCGCCGCTGGATGCCCAGCTCGACATTACCAATACCTACGTTGCCCACGATCAGGGCTTCATTGGTACCGGTGTCACCATTGGCGTCGTCGATAGCGGCATCATGCGCAGCAACGCGACTGTCACCGGGCGGGTCAAGCAGGAACTGATCTACATCGACCCGTCGCGCAACAACACCGCCATCGATGACGTGGTCGGCCACGGCACCTGGGTCTCGCAGATTGCCGCGGGTAAGGCGTTCGCCCAGTTCCCTGGCGGTATCGCGCCGGGCGCCACCCTGGTGTCGGCGCGCATCATCAGCGACGCCGCACCGGAAGACGATGGCTCCGGTCAGGGCAATGCGGTCACCGCCGAAGATGCCGCATTCTTCGGGCAAACCCTCAATCCGGCGCTGATCGCTGCCGGTGTTCAAATAATGAACAATTCGTGGGGCGGCATCTACTGGGATACCAGCGACGCGTCGATCAACCAGGCCTTCGCCAACGCTTACAAGCCATTCGTGCTGCAACATGGTGGCCTGGTGGTGTTCGCCGCCGGCAACGAATCCAGGAGCGACCCCAGCGACATCGCCGCCTTGCCGACGCTGTCGCCCCAGCTCGAACAAGGCTGGCTGGTCGCGGTCGCCGTGGACAGCAACCATCCCGATCAGCTGGCCAGCTACTCGAACGCCTGTGGCAAGGCGATGACATACTGCCTGGCCGCGCCGGGCGACGTGATCGTGCTGGACAAGGACACCACCGCCGCTACTTCGGAACCGGTCTATTACATCGTCAAGGGCACCTCGTTTGCGGCCCCTGCAGTGTCTGGTGCGGCTGCCGTGGTGTGGCAGGCGTTTCCGTATTTCACCAATGACCTGGTGCGCCAGACCCTGCTCGGTACCGCGGACGACCTTGGCGCGCCGGGCCCCGACCCGGTGTTCGGTTACGGCGAACTGAATGTCGGCAACGCGGTGAATGGTCCGGGCAAGTTTGACTGGGGCGATGTCACGGTCAACTTTGCCGGCAACTCGACCTGGAGCAATCCGATTTCCGGCGCCGGCGGCCTGATCAAGCAGGGCACCGGCACGCTCACTCTCACCGAGGCGTCGACGTATACCGGGACGACCCGGATCCAGGGCGGCGTGTTGACCGCCAGCGCGTTGGCAGGCACCGTGAACATCGACGCGCAGGGCACCCTGAACGGCACGTCGACGATCGGCGGCGGCGTCAACAACGCCGGTGTGCTTGGCGTAGCCGGCGGGGACCTCAACGTGACCGGCAACTATGCGCAGAACGGCAACGGCCGGCTGGCGCTCTCACTGGGCTCGGCCTTGCGGGTGAGCGGTAGCGCCAACATCAATGGCGGTGACCTTTACGTCACCGGCATCGACAGCGGCTATACGGCCAACTCGCATACCGACGTGCTGAGCGCCACCGGCGGTCTTACCGGGACTTTCAGAGCCTTGAACAAGGCTTTCAACGTCACCTTGCTCACCGCCTCGCTCAACTACGACGCCAACAATGCGTGGCTCGATGTGACCCAGGTCCAAGTCACCGCCGTGCAGGGCATGAGTTACACCGCCGCTTCCTACGGTGCCGCCGAGCGTGTGCAGTCCGCCTTCGACCAGATCAACACGCAGCTGGGTCCGGTTGCGTCGCCGGGGATGACACCGGCGTCGATGAGTTTCGTCCAGGGTGCTGGCAGCCTGCAGCACTCGGCCGGCATCGAAACCGTGCAGAACTCGCTGGAGAGCCTGTCCGGCCAGTTGCATGCGGCCAGTGCGGCGATGACGCTTGAGGCGATCAATGCTGGCACGCGTGCGCTGTCGGATCGTTTCGACAACCTGCTGGACCATCCGCAGTCCGGGGCGTGGGCGCAGAGTCTCGGCTACCACGGCGACCTCTCGCGTAGCGGTTACAGCAACGTCGGCGTCGACCTCAGCGGCTGGCTGGTCGGTCAGGACTACCGTGTGGGTGGCAATGGTGTTGCCGGCTACGCGATCAGCCAAAGCCAGGGCCTGGGGCGCCTGGCCGACAGTGCCGACCAGGATCGCAGCCATGCGCTGGAAGGCATGATGTATGGCGGCATCATCAACGGATCGTGGTACACGATGGGACGCTTCGGCGTCGGTAGCTACCGCGAGAACATGCGCCGGATGGTGCAGCTGGGTAACCAGTACGCCGGCGTGGCGAGCAACGTGAACGGTCGCTACGGCGTAGCCTACGGCGAAAGCGGCTATCGGCTGTCGCTGGGCCAGACCACGGTGACGCCGTACGTCGACATGCAATACGCGCAACTGCAACGCGATGGCTTCAACGAACCCGGCGCCTTCGGCTTCGGCCTGAAATCCGCGGCGCAGACCACCGCGCTGTGGCAGGCGGGGTTGGGACTGCGTACCGCGCGGTCGTGGCGGCTGGCTCGCGGCGGCAGTTTGAGCCTGCAGACCAGGATGCTCTGGCAGCACTCGTTCGGCGTCCGTGGCGAACTGTTCGATGCCAGCTTCAGCGGCGTCAACCAGTTCGCACCCGTCGGTGGCATCGGTCTGTCGCGTTACGGCGGCGTGGCCGGCGCCACGCTGGATTGGACGATGAATTCGCGTGCCAGCCTGCAGCTTGGGTACGACCGCGATTTCGGTCAGCGCCAGCAGGGCCAGACGGGGACGTTGAGCTACAACTTGGCGTTCTGACGAAGATCGTCACCAGCAACGAAAAGGCCCGCATATGCGGGCCTTTTCGTTGCTGGTGCTTACCGATACGCGCCGATCGATCAAGCCTTGCCGTGGAACAATTCGCGGCCGATCAGCATGCGCCGGATCTCATTGGTGCCGGCGCCGATTTCGTAGAGCTTGGCATCGCGCAGCAGGCGTCCGGCTGGAAACTCGTTGATGTAGCCGTTGCCACCCAGCGACTGGATCGCCTCCAGCGCTACCTGCACCGCGTTGACCGATGCATTCAGCAAGCAGGCCGCCGGATCGATGCGCGAGCGCACGCCGTTGTCGAACTGCTGCGCCACCATGTAGGCGAAGCCACGCGAGGATTGCAGCTTGGTATACATGTCGGCGATCTTCGCCTGCATCACGCCGAAGGTGCCGATCGGCGCATTGAACTGCTTGCGCTCGCGCACGTAGGGCAGGGCGAGATCCAGCGACGCCTGCATCAGCCCCAGCGGGCCGCCGGACAACACCAGCCGCTCAGTGTCCAGCCCGCTCATCAGCACGCGCACGCCTTCGTTCACCTCACCGACGATGTTCTCCTCGGGAATCTCGCAGTCCTCGAACACCAGCTCACAGGTGTTGGAGCCACGCATGCCGAGCTTGTCCAGTTTCTGCGCGGTATGGAAACCCTTCATGCCCTTCTCGACGATGAAGGCGGTCATGCAGCGGCTGCCAGCGGTGCGCGGCGCGGTGCGCATGTAGACCAGCAGCACGTCGGCATCGGGTCCGTTGGTGATCCACATCTTGCTGCCGTTGGCGACCCACACGTCGCCCTTTTTCTCGGCCTTGCAGCTCATCGAGCCAACCACGTCCGAGCCGGCGCCCGGCTCGCTCATCGCCAGCGCGCCGACGTATTCGCCCGAACACATCTTCGGGATGTATTTGCGTCGTTGCGCCTCGTTGCCGTTGTGGAAGATGTTCTGCACCGCCAGATTCGAGTGCGCGCCGTAAGACAGGCCGACTGAACCCGAGGCGCGCGAGATTTCCTCCATCGCCACCATGTGCGCGAGAAAGCCCAGCCCGCTGCCACCGTATTCCTCCGGGATGGTCACCCCGAGCAGGCCCATGTCGCCGAACTTTGCCCACAGATCGGCCGGGAACAGGTTGTCGCGGTCGATCCGGTCGGCGCGCGGGGCGATCTCCTTCTCGGCGAAACCGTGCACGGATTCGCGTAACAGGTCGATATCTTCTCCGAGCGGAAACGGGCGCATCGCGTACTCCTTGGGGCACAGAACCACGATTTTAGCTCACGCAGGGCAGCCGCGCCGGGTGCGCGCTTACAACTGCGATTCGATCGGCAGCCAGCTCATCACGCGGGTAACCGCGCGCAGCCACAAGCCGGTGTCCGGTTCGTGATCGAGTAGCCGCGGCGGTTGCGTGCTGCGATCCAGCCATTGCAGCGCGCCGGTCGCGCCTCGCTCGACCTGGTAGCTCAGTGCCGGCGAGGCCAGCCGCAGGTACTCCTGGCGCAAGTCCTGGGCCAGCCCGGGGTCATCAAACAGCACCCCCATCTCGGTGTTGAGGTTGGCCGAGCGCGGGTCGATATTGAACGAGCCGACGAAGCCGCGCGCGTCATCGATCACAAATGCCTTGGTATGCAAGCTGGCGCCGCTGCTGCCGAACAGGCCCTGGGCCAGCTTCGGCCCGTTGCGGCGGATCTCGAACAGATGTACGCCACCCTCGAGCAGTCGCTTGCGGTAGCGCTCGTAGCCGTTGTGTACGGCGGGCACGTCGTTCGCCGCCAGCGAGTTGGTCACCACGCCAACCCGAGCGCCGGCTCTCGCCAGCGCCACCAGCGTAGCGGTGCCGTTCTTGCCGGGGACAAAGTAGGGCGAGATCAGCAACACCTCGCTGTGGCCACCGGCAAGATGCGCCGTCAGGCGTGGCGCCAGCCAGTTGCTGCGATCGCTGGAGCGTGTCTTCAATGGTGGATCGGAGGCGACCACGATGTTGGTGGTCCAGTGCACCGTCAGCTCGTGGTTCACCAGCCGCTGTGCCGACGGCGAGGCGGCGACGCGCTGCAGGTAGGCCTGGGCGCTGGGCAGCGCTGATTCGCTGGTCAGCCGCGTCACCAGCGTGCGCAAGCTGCGCGGCGTCTGCGGGTTCAGCGCCTCGATCGGCACCGCCGCACTGGAGTTCCAGAAGTTGTCGAAGATCGTGCTGGCATCGGCCACCGCCGGGCCGGCGAGCAGCATGTCCAGGTCGCGGAAGTTCACCTCGCTGTCGGCATCGAAATATTCATTGCCGATGTTGCGGCCCCCGACCACGGCCAGTCGGCCGTCGACGATCCATGCCTTGTTGTGCATGCGATGGTTGACGCTGAAGAAGCGCTGCACCATCTCCAGCATCCGCCACACGCCATGGCGGTTGCGGAACGGGTTGTACACGCGCACTTCGATGTCCGGATGTGCGTCCAGTGCCAGCAGCGCCGGATCCAGCCCCTTGGTATTGATGTCGTCAAGCAGGATGCGCACGCGCACACCGCGCTCGGCGGCGGCATAGGCCTCGCGGGCGAGCAGGTGACCGACCAGGTCGTCGTTCCACATGTAGTACTGCAGATCGAGGCTGCGCCCGGCCAGCCGCGCGGAGGCGGCGCGCACTGCGAAAGCATCCAGTCCGTCAGGCAGCAGGGTCGCCGCGGTCTGGCCCGGATGTGTGGCCAGATACGGGGTCAGTTCACGATCGAGCGCGGTCTGCGCCGGCTGCAACGGCAAAGCGCTACTGGGCGCACCGGTGGCGCGCGGGGTCAGCCGGCCGGCAAGCATCAGTCCGCTCGCCATCAGCAGCAACAGCGCCAGCAAAATCCAGCCCGCCCAGATCATGGTCCTGCGCATGCTTGAGACCTCTTGCGCACGATTATTCGGTTATGGCCCAAGGACACCCTGATCTATTCATTGCACCCTTTGCGCAAAAAGCCTGCCGCGATCGGCGGCAGGCTTTTTGCGGAGTCAAGCGTGCCAACCTCAGGCACGCCGTGCTGGAGCCGCTTACTGCCCGCGCATCCGACCCTGGAAACGGGTGCCGTTATTGCCCATGTGCGGCAGCTTGATCTTGCCGATCGCGGCAATGCGCTCTTCCGCCATGCGGTCCGCGGCCAGATAGGTCGGGATGTTCTGAGTCTTGCTGATCTCGAAGATGCGCCCGAGGTTGTAATAGATCGTGCGCATCATGCGCATCGCGCGCTCGCGGTTGTAGCCGTCGATTTCCAGCGACACGTTCATCACGCCGCCGGCGTTGACCGCGTAGTCCGGCGCGTACAGCACGCCGCGCTTCTGCAGCTCGTCGCCGATCTCGTCGGTGGCCAGCTGGTTGTTGGCCGGGCCGCAGATGATCTTGGCCTTGATCCGGTCGATGGTCTGCTCGTTGAGGGTGCCACCCAGCGCGCACGGCGAATAGACATCGGCGTCGACGTCGTAGATCTCGTCCAGGCCGACCGCTTCGCAACCGAGCTCATCGACGCAGCGCTGCACCACGTCCTTGTTGATGTCGGTGACGAATACCTTGGCACCCTGCTCACGCAGCAGCTTGATGAATTCGCCGCCGACATGGCCCGCGCCCTGCACCGCGTAGCTGTACTTGCCCACATCCTCGTTGCCATGCTTGAACTGCAGCGTGGCCATCAGGCCCTGCAGCGAGCCGTACGCGGTGAACGGCGAGGGGTCGCCCGAACCGCCATGAACCTGGTGCACGCCGGTGACGTACTCGGTCTCACGGAACACGTATTCCATGTCATTGACGTCGATGCCGACGTCCTCGGCTGTGATGTAGCGCCCGTTCAACGAATTGATGAAGCGGCCAAACGCGCGGAACAGCGCCTCGGACTTGTCCTTGCTGGGATCGCCGATGATGACCGCCTTGCCGCCACCCAGGTTCAAGCCGGCCACCGCGTTCTTATAGGTCATGCCGCGCGACAGGCGCAGCACGTCGTTGATCGCTTCGGCCTCGGTCTTGTACGGCCACATGCGCAGACCGCCGAGCGCGGGGCCCAGCACCGTGTTGTGGATCGCGACGATGGCTTTCAGGCCAGCGTCCTTGTTGTGGCAGAACACGACTTCTTCGTGACCGGTCTTGTCGATGGTTTCAAAAATCATTGCGGCGGCGACTCCATGGATTGGCGTTGCCCGGGGGCATCGTCGATGGCTGGCGGGGACGATGAGGGGCCCGCCAATAGTGGGGAAAGGAACGAAACGCAGCGCCCCGACGACGCCCGGGACGATGAATCAAAACGCCAAGTTTAATACGTCCCTCCGAGCCGTGATGGTGCGGTGCGTCAAGTCAGCGGCATCGGCACCGCGTTGTGCGGTTGTCGTCAAGGAAAACGCCGCGGTCGGCGCACCGTTGCGGTGTGCGCCCGCTCCGCTCAGCGGGTGGTTAGCCGATCGCCGTTACATCCGGCAATTGGGCGCGCGCCCGCTGGAGCGCGCCTGCTGGTACACCGGCAGCAATTGTTGCGCCTGCCGCGCCAAAGACTGTGCCCGTCCGCCCGGGGACGGATGGGTGGACAAGAACGCCGGTGGCTTGCTGCCTCCTTGTGCGTCCATCTTCTGCCACAGCGTCACCGCCGCGCGCGGATCGAACCCGGCCTGGGCCATGTAGCGCTGGCCCAGCGTGTCGGCCTCGCTTTCCTGGGTGCGCGAGAACGGCAGCAGGATGCCGACTTGCGCACCCAGGCCGAGCAGGGCGGCGATGTTGTTGGCGTCGCCGCCACGACTGCCGGCGTAAACCGTGCCAGCGGTCACCGCCGCCTGCGTAGCCAGGTTGTCCGAGACGCGTTCGGCACCGTGGCGCGACACCACGTGCGCCAGCTCATGCCCCAGCACCACAGCCAGCTGGTCCTGGTTGTTGGCGAGCTTGAACATGCCCTTGTTCACGCCGATTCTTCCGCCGGGTAGGGCGAACGCGTTGGCCGTGTCTTCGCCCACGATCTGTACTTCCCACGGCTGCGTATTCCACGGCGACGGCAGCACCGAAACCAGCGCGTTGACCACGCACGTCGCGTACGCACGCTCGCGCGGTGCGTTAACGAACTTGCCCTGCTTGCGCATGTCGTTGAACGCCGACAAGCCCATCTGACTCATCTGGCTGTCCGACACCATCATCAGTTGCGAGCGGCCGGTCGGCGAAGTGACGCAGCCGGCCAGCACGGCGGCGGCGAGGGCGGTCAGTAAAGTCCGAAATTTCATGGGTGATTCCCTGCTGGTGGTCGTGACGGATGTCCGACCATGCCACCAGCACAGCACGACGGCAGTCAACAGGGCGTTTAGGCGCCGCCGCGGCGATTACTTCTCGCAAACGCGTGGCGACATGCGAAACGCCCGGAAGCTTGCTGCCATAAGCCTTCGCACGCGGTTTCTCCGCGCATTTACCCTCAATCCACTAGAATCGACCGGTTGAAACAAAGATGCCGGAGTTGCCATGAGTTCCCCTGCCAAACACGTCCCCGTCAGCACCGCGCTGGCCGAAACCGCCCCGCTGCGCTTCGTCACCGCTGCCAGCCTGTTCGATGGCCACGACGCGGCCATCAACATCATGCGGCGGATCATCCAGAGCCAGGGCGCCGAGGTGATCCACCTCGGTCACAACCGCTCGGTCGAGGATGTGGTTCGTGCAGCCTTGCAGGAAGACGCCGACGCGATCGCGCTCAGCTCCTACCAGGGCGGGCACATCGAGTACTTCAAGTACATGATCGACATGCTCAAGGAACGCGGCGCCGGCCACATCCGCGTGTTCGGCGGCGGTGGCGGCACCATCACGCCTGACGAGATCAAGGAGCTGGAAGCCTACGGCGTCGAGCGCATCTACCATCCCAACGACGGCATGCACCTGGGCCTGGTGCACATGATCGAGGACGTGATGCAGCGCGCCCGCGCGGCGCGCGACGAGAGAATCGGCAAGCAGGCATCGGCGAAAACCGTCACCCCGGACATCCACAACGAAATCAGCATCGGCCGCGTGCTCAGCGGGATCGAGAGCGGCGACTACAGCGAGCCCGAACTCGAGCGCCTGCGCAAGCAATGGAAGCTGGCCGGCAAACACACCCCCGTGCTCGGCCTCACCGGTACCGGCGGCGCGGGCAAGTCATCCGTGGTGGACGAGATCCTGCTGCGCTTCCTGCACTCGTTCCCGCACATGCGCATCGCCGTGCTGGCGGTCGACCCGACCCGCAGGCGCTCAGGCGGAGCGTTGCTGGGCGATCGCATCCGCATGAATTCACTGCGCAGCCATCGCGTCTTCATGCGCTCGATGGCCACCCGTCGCCAGCACGCCGCCACCAGCATCGTGCTGCACGACTGCATCGATTTCCTCAAGGGCCAGCCCTACGACCTGGTGATCGTCGAGACCGCCGGCATCGGCCAGAGCGATTCGGAAATCGTCGACCTGGTCGACTTCCCGGTCTACGTGATGACCAGCGACTACGGCGCCGCCAGCCAGCTGGAGAAGATCGACATGGTCGACTTCGCCGAGCTGATCATCCTCAACAAATTCGACAAGCGCGGCGCCGAAGACGCCCTGCGCGACGTGCGCAAACAGTGGAAGCGCAACCGCACCGCGTTCACCGTCAAAGACGAAGACGTACCGGCATACCCCACCATCGCCAGCCAGTTCAACGACCCCGGCATCACCTGGATGTTCGTCAACCTGTGCCGCCTGATGAAGGAAAAATTGCACCTTGGCGCGGACCCTGTAGGAGCGCACCCTGTGCGCGAAAACACGACGTCGACGGACCCCGCCAAAGGCATCGCCCACAAGGTGGGCTCCTACAACGGCGCGTGCGATTGGGTGCCCAACCTCGACACCACGCTGAAAGAGCCGCGCGCCACCGTGCTGATCCCCGGCTCCCGCGTGCGCTATCTGGCCGAGATCGCCGAGCAAGGCCGCGCCATCAACCAACGCATCGAATCCGAAGCCGAGTACGCCAGCAAAGCGCAGCACTACTACGAAGCGCTCAAAGAGCTGGCCGACCCAGCCCTACCCAAGCCGCTGGACCTCTACTCCCGAGATGACACAACCGTCTCCCTTCCCCCGCCCGCGGGGGAAGGTGCCCAACGGGCGGATGGGGGCAGCACGGATAAGGGCAGCACCCCCGACCGCTCCATGCTCCTGCTGCGTCAACGCTACAACGCCGCCCTCAAGGAACTCAGCCACGAAGCCATCCACCAGCTGCGCGAATGGCCCGCCCGTTACCAAGCCGTCACCGCCGACGTCAACGAATACAAAGTCCGCGACAAAGTCATCAAGGTCGACAACTACCGCGAATCGCTGAGCCACCAGAAAATCCCCAAAGTCTCCCCGCCCAAATCAAAGGACTGGGGCGAACTGGTCAGCTTCCTCGGCAAGGAAAATCTGCCCGGCCAATATCCCTATACCGGCGGCGTCTATCCCTACCGCCGCAGCGGCGAAGACCCGACCCGCATGTTCGCCGGCGAAGGCACGCCCGAGCGCACCAACCGCCGCTTCCATTACCTGAGCCAGGGCGGCGCCGCCACGCGCCTGTCCACCGCGTTCGACTCGGTCACCCTGTACGGCGAAGACCCGGCGCTGCGCCCGGACATCTACGGCAAGGTTGGCAACTCGGGCGTCAACATCGCCACCCTGGACGACATGAAGAAGCTGTATTCCGGCTTCGACCTGAGCGATCCGCACACCTCGGTGTCGATGACCATCAACGGCCCCGCGCCGATGATCCTGGCGATGTACATGAACACCGCCATCGACCAGAACGTGGAGAAGTACCTGCGCGAGGATGACGCGCGCTGGGCGGCGGCGGAGCAGAAGATCGCCAAGTCGTACGAGGGTCGCCAGCGTCCGCAATACCTGGGCGAGCTGCCGCGCTCCAATCAGGGCAGGGGCAACGAAGGCCTGGGGCTGGCCCTGCTCGGCGTCTCCGGCGACGAACTGGTCGATGCCGAAACCTACGCGCGCATCAAGAAGGACACCCTGACCAAGGTGCGCGGCACCGTGCAGGCCGACATCCTGAAGGAAGACCAGGCGCAGAACACCTGCATCTTCTCCACCGAATTCGCGCTGCGCATGATGGGCGACATCCAGCAGTACTTCGTCGACCACAAGGTGCGC
>CAJDWA010000036.1_pt1 | contig 16166 bp, 15 predicted proteins | sample 7391461 | NCBI WGS metagenome assembly CAJDWA01 (sample SAMEA7055726, study PRJEB34461) | soil metagenome | biome: terrestrial ecosystem; feature: Peninsula; material: soil | place: Antarctica | collected 2016 | reverse complement strand
TTCAACATCTACGCCGACCTGCCCCAGCACGGCTACGAGGAAGTTGCCATGCGCAAGCTCGACAAGCCGGTGCTGATCAGTGAATTCCACTTCGGTTCGGGCGATCGCGGTCCGTTCGGCCACGGCGTGGTCGGCGTCGACAGCGAGGAGCAGCGCGGCCCGGCCTACGCCCGCTTCGTCACCGCCGCGGTGGACGACCCGCAGATCGTCGGGACGCACTGGTTTCAATACTCCGACCAGCCGGTGACCGGGCGGCTGCTTGATGGCGAGAACAGCCACGTCGGTCTGGTCGGGATCACGGATATCCCGTTTGGCAGGTTTGTCGAGGCAGTGCGCGCGGCGAACCTGCGTATAACACAGCCGCATGCTGGTAAGGCGGAGCCGCCGCCGACGCGCTGAGATATGGTGATCGGTTATGCTGGGGAACCACGTGGCCGTCGTGTGGTCGATGGACTCGTGTACTCCATAACCCGGGACAGTCAATCATGAATCTGCTTCGTTCCTCGCTCCTCGCCGCCGTCATTGCGGCCGCTGGTCTTACCGTCGTCCCCGTTCTTCCCGCGCACGCGGCGGACGCCGCGAACGAACTCGGCGGCAGCCCCGTGCCTGGCGTATGCATGCTTTCGCGTGAGGCCGTGTTTGCCCAGTCCAAGGTCGGCATAGCCGCGAGCACGCGGCTGGGCCAGTTGGCCGAGCAGGCACGCAGCCAGTTGGAGACCCAGCGCGCGCCGCTTGACGCGGATATCAAGAATTTCCAGCAGAAGTCATCGACCCTCAGTGAGGCTGACCGCACGCAACAGGGTTCGACCCTGCAACAGCGCATGCAGACCTTCCAGTCGCAGGCCAGCGGGCAGAACGAACGCATCCAGCTCACCCGCACCAAGGTCATGCAACAGATCGGCGAGCACGCACGGCCGCTTATCGCCACGAGCTACAAGAGCCACAAATGCGGGCTGCTGCTGAATCGCGATTCAGTGTTGGGTGGGAATACGACCAACGACCTGACCACCGATGTGGTGGCGGGGCTGGATCGCCAGATCACGACCATGAGCTTCAACCTGGAGCCGCTGCCGGCGAACGGCACGACGGGCAACGGCGCGAAGTAGCAGGAGTTTCCGCTACGGACCCGCGATGAGGTGATCCGGGTCCTCGACGCATGGTTGCAGAACGCATGATGACTACTTCCGCATATCCGATTGGCACGCCGGGACAGCCCTGGGGCGAGGCGGAAGTGGTCGCCTGGCGGACACAGCAGCATGTCCAGCGCAGTTACCAGGAGGACGTGTTGCGCCGGGTCGAAAGCTTGCGCTCGTGCTTCGACGTGGCGCAATACGGCCAACTGGAATATGCCTCCGGCAACTACCCATTGTTCGCGGTCCGCAGCCGGGACTGGCGTGATGACCTTCCGGTCGCATTGGTGACTGGTGGCGTGCACGGTTACGAAACCAGCGGCGTGCACGGCGCGTTGCAATTCGCCGAGTTGCACGCGGCCGGCTATGGCGATCGGGTCAACCTGCTCATGGTTCCTTGCGTGAGTCCGTGGGGTTATGAGCGGGTTCACCGCTGGAATCCCGATGCGCTGGATCCGAACCGTTCGTTCCACGACAACAGCCCGGCGCAGGAATCGGCGGCGCTGATGGCGTTGGTGGCGCCTATCCGCGAGCGCGCGCTGCTGCACATCGACCTGCATGAAACCACCGACAGCGACGAGTCGGAATTCCGTCCGGCACTGGCTGCGCGGAATGGCGAGGCGTACGAGCCGGGCGAGATTCCCGACGGCTTCTACCTGGTCGATGACAGCGTGCACCCACAGCCGGCGTTCCAACAGGCGATCATCGACGCGGTAGCCAAGGTCACCCACATCGCACCGGCCGACGAGCATGGCCAGATTATCGGTTCCGCGGTGGTTTCACCCGGGGTGATCCGCTATGCGCTCGAAGAACTTGGCCTCTGCGCCGGCATCACCAAGGCCCGCTACAGGACGACCACCGAGGTCTATCCCGACAGCCCCCACGCCACGCCGGAACAATGCAATGCAGCCCAGGCGGCTGCGGTGTGCGCGGCGATCGATTTCCTTCTGGCGCATCTGGCCGAGGCTTCCAGCGGACGGTGATGCGGCGGTGAGGCGAGTTGGCGCCGCGACCGGTCGGCAGGGCTTAGAGCCGGGTTGACCGGTTCATCCCGCTAATCGACCTCTTGCTCGCCGTGGGGTTCGCGCAACACCTCGGGTGCCGTGGCGTCGTGAGTGACCGCTTGCCTCCGGCGCGATTTAGCCCGCTCAAGAAAAAACCCGCAGAGGGGTCTGCGGGTTCGGGGTTCCATCTATCTGTGTGAGGAGGAGGGGAAGCCTCGCCACACGGTGGGAACGGTGTCTCACGACACGGGATTAATGTACTTTACGGTATGTTAATGACACGTGACTGACACGGCTAGACGATTGTCACGCGGGCCGGCGTGCGCTGGCGTTCGACGCCGCGGCGGTGCCGGCACGATACTGGGGCCACTCGAGATCGCTGTTCCAACGTCAAAATATGTCTGTTGATACCGTCGCCACCAACCGCCGCATGGGCCGTTTCGCCGATCACTCGCAAGTGTGGTTGTTCGGCTACGGCTCGCTGATCTACAAAGCGGATTTCCCGTACGTCGAGCAGCGTCCGGCAAGTATCCGGCATTGGGCGCGGCGCTTCTGGCAAGGCTCGCATGATCACCGCGGTACGCCAGACCGCCGTCTGCGCCGGCATGGCTTACCTGATCACGCCCGCGGTGTTCAGCCAGCTCGACGTGCGCGAGAAGAACGGTTACCTGCGCTTTGCCGCTGAGCTTCACTTTGGCGAGGAGGAGCAGTCCGAGGGTCTGGCCTACATCGCCACCGCCGAGAATGCGGCGTTCCTGGGGCCAGCGCCGGAGGTGGAGATCGCTCGTCATATCGCCGCCTCGTCCGGGCCCAGCGGACCAAACCGCGACTACCTGCTGCAGCTTGCCACCGCGTTGCGGGCGCTCGGCGCCAACGACCCGCACGTGTACGAGATCGAGCGTCATCTGCTGGCACTGCTCGCGTGCGAGCGAAGCTGAGTCTGGGAGTTAAGCCGCCGCCGATGGTGCGCAGTGATAGAAATGACCACGATGACGCAGTAGGCGCTGATACAGGCCGCTTGTCATGCGGTTTGCATGGCGCCGTCCGCGAGAACTACACCATGGCCAGCGACAATGCCGACCTGAAGACCAGCGCGGCCTACAAGATCAATGTCATCGCATTTTGGCTGGACCAACGCGGTGTATATGGAACCTCGCGAGCTGTCGACAACGCCATGAATCGCGGGCTACGGCGCGTGCGGCATTCTGTCGCGGCGGTGTGGCCGCGGCCAGTCGATGCTTTTGTTCATGGGAATAGCACGGTCTATTCGGTACGATCAGGGTTTACCCCATGAAGAGTCCATGCCGATGAAGCCCTCTCTCTCCCTGGCGATGACGATTGCGTTGTCCAGCTCCGTCGCGGCGTTTGCCGATACGGGTGCGGACAAGCACGAGTCCAGCCGCAGCCCGGCGCAGGCCAGCGCGGTCGTGGCCGATGCCACCAACAACCCGTTCTTTGCCGAAAGCACGTTGCCGCTGCACTACCCCGCGTTCGATCACATCCAGGATCGCAATTTCTCGCCGGGCTTCGATCGCGGCATGGCCGACCAGCTGAAGGAAGTCGAGGTCATCACGCAGCGCACGGAGGCGCCCACGTTCGACAACACCATCATCGCGCTGGAGCAGTCCGGGCAGATTCTCAACCGCACCTCGACCGTGTTTTTTAGCCTGGTCGGCGTGGAAAACAGCGATGCGCGCAAGGCCATCCAGGCCGAGTACGCACCCAAACTTTCTGCGCATGGCGACGCGATCATGTTGAACCCGGCGCTGTTCGCGCGCGTCCAGACGCTCTACGACACCCGCAATAGCCTGGGCCTGGATGCCGAAGGCGTGCGTCTGATCGAGCGTTACCACACGGATTTCGTGCGCGCGGGCGCCAAGCTTTCCGATGCCGACAAGGCGCACCTGAAAGAGATCAATGGCGAGCTGGCGAAGCTGGGCACCAAGTTCAGCCAGAACGTGCTGGCAGAGGTGAATGATTCGGCGCTGGTGGTGGACACCAAGGTTGAGCTGGCTGGCCTTACCGATACGCAGATCGGCGCCGCCGCGGCTGCTGCCAAAGCGAAAGACATGGACGGCAAGTATGTCATCGCGCTACTCAATACCACCGGTCAGCCGCCGCTGACACAGCTGGAGAACCGCGCGCTGCGCGAACGCTTGTTCAAGGCTTCTATCGCGCGTGGCAGCCGCGGCAACGAGTATGACAACACCGCGATCGTGTCGCAGGTGATGAAGCTTCGCGCGGAGAAGGCGAAGATGCTCGGCTATCCGACCTGGGCCGCCTACGTGCTGGCCGACGAAACCGCGAAAACGCCGCAAGCGGTGAATGCCATGCTCAGCAAGCTGGCGCCGCCAGCGGTGGCGAACGCGAAGCGCGAAGGCGCGGCGCTGCAGGTGATGATCGACAAGGAGCAGGCGGCGAAGGGTGAGCCGACGTTCCAGCTCGAGCCCTGGGACTGGGCGTACTACACCGAGAAAGTACGCGCCGACAAATACAACTTCGACGAGAGCCAGTTGAAGCCGTATTTCGAGATGAAGAACGTGTTGGAGAACGGCGTGTTCTACGCTGCCGGCCAGCTCTACGGGCTCACCTTCAAACAGCGCACCGATCTGCCGGTCTACAACCCCGACGTGCTGGTCTACGACGTGTACGACGCGGACGGCAAGCAGTTGGCGATCTTCCTGACCGACGTGTACGCACGCCCGTCCAAGCGTGGCGGTGCGTGGATGAACTCCTACGTGCAGCAGTCCGATCTCACCGGCAACCTGCCGATCGTGGCCAACCACCTCAACATCACCAAGCCGACCAGCGGCGCAACCCTAATGACCTGGGACGAAGTGACCACGATGTTCCACGAGTTCGGCCATGCGCTGCACGGCATGTTCTCGGACGTGAAGTACCCGTACTTCAGTGGCACCAGCGTGCCGCGCGACTTCGTCGAGTTTCCCTCGCAGGTCAACGAGATGTGGGCTGACTGGCCGAGCGTGCTGGCCCACTATGCCAAGCATTACCAGACCGGCGAAGCCATGCCCAAGGAACTGCTGGACAAAGTATTGGCCAGCTCGAAGTTCAACCAGGGTTTTGCGACCACGGAGTATCTCGGTTCAGCGATGCTCGATCAGAGCTGGCATCAGATCGGCGCGGACCAGATCCCCGAAGCCGATGGCGTGATGGCGTTCGAAGCCGCTGCACTGAAGGCGAATGGCACCGACTACGCGAAGGTTCCGCCGCGTTACCGCACGCCGTATTTCAGCCACATCATGGGCGGCTATTCAGCGGGCTATTACGCATACATCTGGTCTGAGGTGCTGGATGCGAACACGGTGGACTGGATCAAGGCGCACGGCGGCTTGACCCGTGCCAACGGTGACCGCTTCCGTTCGACCCTGCTCTCGCGTGGCGGCAGCAAGGACGCGTTGCAGTTGTTCCGCGACTTTGCCGGCCATGAGCCGCAGATCGAGCCGCTGCTCAAACGTCGCGGCCTTGACGGCGCGGCCGACTGACCTTCGGCTATCCATCCGTTCGAGACCAGGCCGTCCGGAGTGATCCGGGCGGCCTCTCCTTTTTCGTGAAGGTTGCTGCAACGGTCATGCGCTAAAGTCGTTACTGTTTCCGCCATGTTGCGCAAGCTTCCGATGTCCGAATCCGTCACCTACCCGCAACGCCGCAGCCGCATCGTGCGTTGGTTGCTGATCAGTGTCGGCGCGCTGTCCTTGTTGCTGGGATTGATCGGCATTGTGCTTCCACTGTTGCCGACCGTGCCGTTCCTGCTGGTGACCGCGGCGTGCTGGTCACGCGCCTCGCCACGCTGGCACCGCTGGCTGCTTTCGCGGCCCAAGCTGGGGCCGGCGATAGAACGCTGGGAACGCGAGCGGACGGTGTCGCGCCGGGCCAGGTGGACGGCGCTTGGGTTGGTCACCTTGTCGATGGGCGCCACGATCTGGTGGGTGCGCGGACACCCGTGGCTACCGTGGGCGATGACCGGACTGGCGATCGTGTTGCTGCTGGTGATCGCGCGCCTGCCGGCGGTGCGTGAGGTCGTGCACTGAGCCGCCGTGGAATGATGATGCCGTGGCATTCGCCGCGGCGTCGACCATTCAGGGCATGCGGAGACTCGCTACCATCGCGCGGCCGCTGCTGCACTTGAGATAGGGCGAGGTTTTCAGCCAGCGCGAGTCGGGATAATAAGAAAACACATACTGGCCGTCTTTGAGGGTGTCGATCAGCGGCCGCGCGATGGCACTGCGCACGGCGGGGCAACCGTAGCTGCGGCCGATGCGCCCCTGTTGTCGGACGATTGCGGGGTTGACGTAGGCTGCGCCATGAATCACCAACGCGCGCTCCAGCGCGTGGTCGTTGGTGCCCGGCTCCAGCCCTTGCATGCGTAGCGAGTAGCCGTTGCGGCCCACGTAGGTACCCAGCGTACGGAACAAGCCCAGGCTCGACTGCCGACTCTCCAGCGTATTGGAGAATTTTGTCGCCAGGTTCTCGCCCGTGTTGCGGCCGTGCGCCACTAACTCGTGGTAAAGCAACTTGCGCGTGGTCAGATTGAACACCCACAGCCGCGGCTCGGTGGAAGGTCTGGAATAGTCGATCACGGCCAATCGGTCCGAACGCGGTTGGCCGTGGATCGCGGCGCACTCGGTGGCCGCCAGCGCCAGCGCGATCACCTTGGGGTTCGCGTTTGGTGCCAGTTGGCTGAGTGCGTCCTGCAACGTTGGTTCAGCCGCATGCACCGCGGCAAAACCGCAGGCCAGCGGAAGCGTCAGCTTGGCGAGGTAGCGAACGAATCGGCTCATGAAAACGGCTGGTACAGATGGGATCGTGCGTGCGGTGCTCGATCCTAGCAGGCGATCGTTAAGAACCCGTGGAGTGCGGTCGGACGCCGCGGGTGCATGGATTAGCAGGTGATTATGTTATGACAGGGAAAACACTCACATGCAGGATCGTATGGCGTCGTCACTATTTTCCCGACTTGTTCGCGGCATGGTCATGCTTGGCCTGCTGCTGGGAACGGTCGCGCACGCGCAGTTGCCAGAGTCCGTGCAGCCACTCGGCGCCGTGGCCGAACAGATCCGCGATCAAATCGAGCAATCGCGTGCTGCGCAGGCAGCGCTCGATCCTGCCAAGTTTGCCGATGACGCGGTAGCAACATTCTATGAACAGCAGCAGTTCGCGCCGGCGTGGACGCGCCCGGGCGATCTCGATCAATTGCTGACGGCACTGGGCGGCACGGCCGCTGATGGCCTGGATCCGGAAGACTATGCGCTCGCCGAACTGCAACGACGACGCGGCATGCTGGATGATCCGCATGCCACGCCGCGGCAACGCGCCCAGCTCGATCTGCTGGCCACCGACGCCTGCCTGACCGCGTTGATGCACCTGTATCGCGGCAAGGTCGATCCAGCCACGCTGGACACGCACTGGAACTTCGACGCGCGCCGGATCGAGCAGGCGCAGGGACTCGAGGCAGTTCGCGATATGCTCGGGCGGGGTGAAGTCGGCACCCTGTTTGCGCACGCCCGTCCGCAAAACCCCCTGTACGACCAGCTGCGTGCGGCGCTGGCCGGACTACGCATGGTGGCGGCGCAAGGCGGGTGGCCGTTGCTCGCCGAAGGGCCCACGTTGAAGCCGGGCAGCGACGATCCGCGCGTTCCGTTACTGCGCCAACGGCTGCGCCTGGTCGGATATCCCGTCGGCGAAGAGCTGGACGAACTTTACGATCCGATCTTGGAGGCAGTGCTGACGCAATTTCAGCGCGAGCACTACCTGGCGGCGGACGGCTATCTAGGCAAGGCGACGCTGGCGGAGCTGAACGTGCCGGTCGAAGCGCGGATCGAGCAGCTGCGCGCGAACCTGGAGCGTGCGCGCTGGTTGTTGCATCAATTGCACGGTGACTTCGTGGTCGTCGACATTGCCGGCTACCAGGTCACCTACTACAAGGATGGCAAACCGGTGTGGCGTTCGCGCGTGCAGGTAGGCAAGCCCTATCGCCGCACCCCGGTGTTCAAATCGGAGATCACCTACCTCACGCTCAACCCGACCTGGACGATTCCGCCGACCATCCTGAAAAACGACACCCTGCCCAAGGTGCGCAGGAACCCCGGCTACCTCGCCGCGAACCGCATTCGCGTGCTGGACAACCAGGGGCGCGAACTGTCCCCGGCCAGCGTCAACTGGGCCAATCCGCGCGGCATTGTTCTGCGCCAGGATCCCGGGCCAGGCAACTCGTTGGGGCGCCTGGTGATCCGCTTCCCCAACAATTACGCGGTTTATCTGCACGACACGCCACACCAGGCGCTGTTCGATGGCGAGCAGCGTGCGTACAGTTCCGGATGTATTCGGGTGGAACGTCCGCGCGAGCTGGCCGAATTACTGCTGGACGATCCGGCCCAGTGGAATCGCGAGGAACTCGATCGCGCGATCGATACGTTGAAGACGCAGACGGTGATGCTGCGTGAACCGGTGCCGTTGCTGCTGGCCTACTGGACGGTGGACTTGCACGAGGATGGTCGGGTCGGCTTCCGTCCCGACATCTACCGCCGTGACCCGCCGCTGCTTGCGGCGTTGGCGCGCCCGCACGTTTCGCGGTGGCTAGCGGCGGCGGTGGCAGACCCGGTGCCCGCGCGGCCCTGACCAGGCGGGGTAATCGCGGCAGATCCTGGACAGTAATAACGCTGAGCATCTATCTGCAGCGGGGCGTCCACGTCTCAGGCGTCGGCTTGAGGCTCCAGGACGGCTGCTGCCTGCCTTGTTTGCGACAGACACGGGCGATCTTCGTCGTGGACGCTCTCGTGGAGAGGTGAACCCAGCGCTGCAGCTTCCGTCACGTGCCGCCGACAGGTACAGCAGGCAAGATGTGCGGATCGCCCGGACCGAGGCGACAACCCGGAGGACAATTCATGTTGATGACCATTTTGATTATCGTGCTGATCCTGGCGCTTATCGGCGGCCTGCCTACCTGGGGCTACTCGCGCTCCTGGGGCTACGGCCCGAGCGGTATCGTTGGCGTGATCGTGATTATCCTGGTCGTTCTGTTGTTGCTCGGCCGCCTGTAGAGGTCTTGGTTACGACGTACGCCGCCGAAATTCAGGGCGGCGTTGCGGTGGTTTGGGGTACAAATTTACGAGCGGACTGGTAGGGTATACGCATGATGCTGGCGACCTGCCTGCCGAGTGCTGCCTTCGATGCCTGCTGCTGCCATTCCCGCTGACGAGGAGCAACGCCTGACGACGTTGCATGGGCTCAGCGTGCTCGACAGCGGGGTGGAGCAATTGTTCGATGCGTTGACCGAAGCGGCAGCTGCGGTCACCGGCCGGCCGATCGCGCTGATCAGCCTGGTCGACGCCGAACGCCAGTGGTTTAAATCGAATGTCGGCCTGCCGGGGATAACCGAGACGCCGCGCGACAGCGCGTTCTGCGCGCATGCGATCCTGGATAGCAGCCTGCTCGAAGTGGCTGATGCGAAAAGCGATCCGCGTTTCGCCGACAATCCGCTGGTCACCGGCGAGCCGCATATCCGTTTCTACGCCGGTGCGCCGATCACGCTTCACGACGGCATGCGCATGGGTACGTTGTGCGTGATCGACCGCCAGCCGGGGTCGCTGGACGACCGGCAGCGGCGTGTGCTGCAGCAATTGGCCCGCGCCGCCGCAGAGGCGCTGGACCTGCGTCGCCATGCCATCGACGAACATGCCGCGCTGGAGCGCGAGGCGGTCTCGTTGCGCCAGCAGATGGAATTCACCCGCTCGTTGCAGCAGCAATGGCGGGCCAGCGAGGCGTTGCTCGAACGCAGCGCACGGCTGGCCGGTGTGGGCGGCTGGGATCTCGATCTGGCCACTCGCCGCATCAGCTGGACCGACGAGACTTGCCGCATCCATGATCTACCAGCCGGGTATCAACCCACGCTGGAAGAAGCGGTCAACTTCTATGCGCCCGAGGCCCGGCTGGTCATGCAGGCGGCAATCGAGAAGGCGAGCAAGGATGGTGATGGCTGGGATCTGCAGTTGCCGCTGATTACTGCGACCGGGCGCAAGATCTGGGTTCGCGCACTCGGTGCGGTGGATTATGCGGAGGACGGCAGCCCACGTGGTCTGGCCGGCGCATTCCAGGATGTGACATTGCGCACGCGAGTGGTGGCCGCTCTTGAAGCCAGCGATCGACGCTACCGCAAGTTGTTCCAGTACAGCCTCGGGTTGATCTGCACGCATGATCACGAAGGCGTGCTGCTGTCGGTCAACCCGGCCGCGGCCAAGTCGCTGCGCTATTCGGTCGGTGAGATGATCGGTCGTCCGTTGAGCGACTTCATCCGGCCGGAGTTGCATGCGCAGTTTCGCGACTACCTGCTACGCATCATGCGCGAGGACAGCGATGCCGGCACGCTTGAGCTGATTGCCGGCGATGGGACGTTGCACTTTTGGCAATACCACAACGTGCTGGATGATGACGGCGAGGAGCCTTACGTACTCGGCCACGCGCAAGATGTCACCGAGCGGTTCAGGCAGGAACGCCAGTTGCGCGAATGGTCGATTCACGACCCGCTCACCGGTTGCCACAACCGGCGCTATCTCGCCGAGCTCACGGCGACGCCGCACGCCGAACGATGGGGCTGCATCGTGTTCGACCTGGACCACTTCAAACACGTCAACGATACCTATGGTCACCACCGTGGCGACGAGGTACTGATCGGCATGGCGCAATTCCTGCGCGATCATGTGCGCCCGCGCGACGCCGTGATCCGGCTCGGTGGTGACGAGTTCCTGGTGCTGCTGCGCGAGGCGGAAATCGGCCTCACCGAAATCGTCGTGGCGCGCCTTGACGCCGATCGCGCCGCTGCGCCAATCAGCTTCACCATGGGCTCGGCCACGGTGGAGCCCGGTATGTCGCTGGAGGTGGCGTTAAGCGAGGCCGATCGGCACCTTTACCAGGCGCGCGAAGGGCGCTTGCCGCCGTCGCGCTGAGTCGATTGGGGCGGTTCCTATCGACGTGGTTTGCGCGGCCCCGGTGCCGAGTGGCGCCCCTGCTCAGCGTCGATCTGGTCGATCCAGCCGGCGCGCGAGGCCGGGAAGGCGTCTGCGTAGGGTACATACGGCTTGATATCGAGGATCGGCGTGCCATCGAGCAGGTCCATTCCACGTATCTGCAGCGCGCCGTCTCCGACCGCGACCAGTTCCACCGCGGACAGGCCGATCGCGTTCGGCCGGTGCGGCGAGCGCGTCGCCAACACGCTGCGCTTGCCGCCACCGCGCGGTGGCCTCACTTCGGCTTTCCAGCCCTCGCTGCGATGGAAGGCGAAGATCAGCCAGATCCGGTCAAAACCCGCCAAGTCGCGCCAGGCTGCGGCGGGAAAGCCGGCGATGAACTCGATCGTGGCTTCGGCCGCCGCTTCGGTCTCGGTGCCAGCCACCACGGTGGGCTGGTGCGGCGCATCGATGCGTCGCGCGTACGGCGAGCGCACGAACGCGATCGGGTGGCAGGACAAGGCGTCGGACGTATCGCGCACGGTGGTCATTGCGGCATTATCCATGCTCGCCCGGTCCCGCCCATGGTCCCGGGAGCTTTTCCATCGAGGATGCCATGCCAATTCCCCCGTTGATCCAACTGAGTCGCGCCTTTTCATGGCTGCCGGCGCAAGCCAGATACGACGCGGCGTCTTGCGCTCGCCTCGACCGTGCAGGGGCATGAGCATGCGCGACGATGATGATTTTGACGACGATCGCGACTTCGATTTCGACGACGACGACTCGGTCGAGGCCAGGGTGTGGCAGCTGTTGCAGCTGATCAATCCCGGCGACGAGGAAACCGCGCTGCAACAGTTCACCGATTACCGCGAGGCGGTGGAGAGCGGCGACGTGACCGAGCCGGTCGAGCTGGTTGCCCGGGTGATCGACTGGCGCTCGGGTTTCATGGTCGCCGAGGACGACCTGCGCTCGCTGATGCAGGCACTGGACGAGCTGAGTGCACGCTGGAATTTGGCGATCGACTGGAACGGCGATCCGGACGACGATGACTATTTCAACGATGTCGACGCCGGCAGTCTGCTCGGGATCGCCAGCGACCGCTTGGCCGAATCCGGCTACACCCTGTGGACCTGGGAGACGGCCGATGACTCGTACGCGGGCTGGATCACGCTGACTTGCGACAACGAACCGCTGCGCGAGCTGGCCACTACGCTGCACATCAACCTTCGTCTAGGCCGCGACGTCGGCTGACACCCTGCGAGGGGGAAAGGAGCGGGCATGTTGCAACTGATCGGGTTCGACGGCGACGACACGCTGTGGCACAGCGAAGGCTACTACCGAGCGGCCAACGACGCCTTCGCGCGCATCGTGGGTGGCTATGTCGACCTTGGCGATCAGCGCGTACACGAGGTCATGCTGGCCACCGAGCAACGCAACCTCAAACTGTTCGGTTACGGCGCCAAGGGCATGGCGCTGTCGATGGTGGAAACCGCGATCGCGATCAGCGACAGCCGAATCAGCGCCGCCGACATCCACCGCCTGGTGGAACTGGGCAAAAGCGTGCTGCAGCACCCGGTGGAATTGCTGCCCGGTATCCGTGACGCCGTCGAGGCGGTGGCGGCGCAGTATGAAATCGTTTTGATCACCAAGGGCGATCTTTTCCACCAGGAAAAGAAAGTGGCCGAATGCGGCCTGGCGGATTTGTTCCGCCGGATCGAGATTGTGTCGGAGAAGAGTGCGGCCACCTATCGTCGCGTGTTGAGCGAATTCGACCTGGCGCCGGCGCAGTTCGCGATGGTCGGCAACTCACTGCGTTCGGATATTGAGCCGGTGCTTCGCCTGGGCGGCTGGGCGGTGCACATGCCTTACCACGTGACCTGGGGACACGAGTTGGAGAACGGGCTGGCTGATGACGAGCAACGCATGCTCACGGTGCAATCGTCGGCGGCGATCCCGGCGGCAGTGGCGCAATTGGATGCGTTATCGCGAGCTTGAGCTGCTGCCGCGACACAGACGGGCCAGGATCGCTCCGGCTTGACCCGGATCAGAGCCAAGCCGGCGTGGTAGCCGCATCATCGAAGGTTGGCGGAATCCACCGCCAGCCAGGCTCGTTGTTCCGCCACCTTGCTCCGGAGAATCACCCGATGTTGTTTCAAGTAAAGGATCTTGCCGAAGGCACTGCCACTCTTGCCGCCGCGCTGCGTGCCCATGATGCCAATGCCCGGGTCGATCTCGACACCATGGCCGGACAGATCAAGGTGACTGCCCAGATGACCTCCGACCAGATTGTCGTCGCCTTGCGCGACGCAGGCTACCAGGCGAACCGGGTATCGGAACCGCAACAAATCCACGTCAGCGGTGGCAGCACCTGCTGCGGCAGCTGTCAGTGAGGCCATGAACGCCAGGCACCTGGACCGCTCCGGTCACGGTGCCTGGCGAGTGTCGCCACTCAGGGCTTCACGGTTTCCGATTCAACCACCATGTCCAGCACGTAGGCGCTGGATGGGGCATCCTCTGGCGGGTTCTTGATCGCGTAGCGCTTCACCCGTAATACGTTGCGCACGCCTGGTTGGTGCGTATAACCCTCGATATCCTGGTTCAGCGGCTGCCACTCACCCGGCGTGCCGGCCGCGAGCCCTTGGGCGTCGTAATCGCGTTCACGCACCTTCAGGCACTGCTGCCCGAGCATCGACGGATGGTTGCAGGGCGCGGTCTGTGCCGCCACCTCGAAGAACATCGTTTCGCCCTTGCCGGCATAGCGTGTTTCCGCCGTGGGCTGGCCGTCGAACTGCAACGTATCGCCGCTGTCCGTGACCAGTGTGAGCCGCGGGGTATCGCCGTCGGACTGCACGGTGAGCGCCGGATCGTCGCGCAGACGTTGGTCGATGGCGTCATCAAGCGCCATAAGCGCCGGCTCAGGGCAGGCCATCATCGTATGCATCAGCGCATCGACGTGCAGCTTGCCGGCCTCGACACGGTAACTGCCACCGATCTGGTTGCAGGCGTTGCTGACGCTGATCCGATCGTCTGCGAAATCCAGCTGCAACGGTTTGTCCGGGCGCGCGAACAGCGCGTCGATGCGTTGGCCCGCCTTGTCGGTGGCCACGTTCAGTTGCCAATGGTATTGCCCTAGCGTGGCGACGTCCCTCGATGGGTTAGGCGTGGCCACGTCCGCGCTGGCGCTGGCCGGCGGTGGCGGCGCGACGGTGTCGGTGGAGGGGGAAGACGAGGGCGTCGGTGAACATGCGGCGAGTGCCAGCGGCAACAACGACAACAATAGGCGACGGTTCATACGGATTCTCCATGGCGGGCGGTGGCGGCATCCGCTGACGGATGACCGCGTCCAGGAAAACCAAGACTAACCCGCGACGTCGCTGCAGCGCGAGCCGTTGCCGCCTGCGATCAGCCCCCGCCGGACCAGGACTCTGGTGGGTTTTGGTGGCCGGTCTCCGAATCCACCTGCGCGGTCCACTACCCGCCGATTCTTGGTCCATAGAACCACTATGGGCCGGCAAATCGTCAGGAATCTGCCCTCGCACAACCGAATTCCCGGCTCGACTACAAAAGCCCGACAGCCTTTTAGGCGGCCGCGAGCGCGCGGTCGAGGTCGGCGAGCAGGTCGTCGATGTGCTCGATGCCGATCGACAGCCGCAACATGTCCTCGCTGACGCCGGCCGCCGCCAGTTCAGCGGCATCCAGCTGCCGGTGCGTGGTCGACGCGGGATGGGTGACCAGTGATTTGGTGTCGCCGATATTGACCAGCCGGGTGAACAGCGTGAGCGCATCCAGCACGCGCGCGCCGGCGGCTCGGGGATTGTCGCCGGGCTTGCTGCGCACGCCGAACGAGAGGATGCCCGACGCCTTGCCGTCCATGTATTTTTGTACCAGCGCGTGGTCTGGATGGTCAGGCAGACCGGCATACTTCACCCAAGCCACATTCGGGTGCTGTTGCAGGTGGCGTGCGATCGCCAGCGCGTTGTCGCAGGTCCGCTCCATACGCAGGCCCAGCGTGTTGATTCCCTGCAGGATCAGGAAGGCATTCATCGGCGAGATCGCCGCGCCGGTATTGCGTAACGGCACCACGCGCGCGCGACCGATATACGCGGCTGCACCGAGCGCCTCGGTATAGACCACACCGTGGTAAGACACGTCCGGCTCGTTCAGTCGACGGAAGCGTTGCTTGTGCTCGGCCCATGGAAACTTGCCGCTATCGACGATCGCGCCACCGATGCTGTTGCCGTGACCTCCCAGATACTTGGTCAGCGCATGTACCACGATGTCGGCGCCGTGTTCGATCGGCCGGCACAGGTACGGGCTGGGCACGGTGTTGTCCACGATCAGCGGGATGCCGTGGGCGTGGGCGATGGCGGCCAGTGCGCCAATGTCGGTGACATTGCCCAGCGGGTTGCCGATCGACTCGCAAAAGATCGCCTTGGTGCGTGCGTCGATCAATGGCGCGAACGTTTCCGAGCGACGCGCGTCTGCAAAGCGCACCTCCAGGCCCTGCTGTGGAAAGGTATGGGCGAACAGGTTGTAGGTGCCGCCATACACGGTAGCGGCCGACACGATGTTGTCGCCGGCCTCGGCGATGGTCTGGATTGCGTAGGTCACCGCGGCCATGCCCGAGGCCAATGCCAGTGCACCGATGCCGCCTTCCAGCGCGGCTACGCGCTGCTCCAACACGTCCTGGGTCGGGTTCATGATCCGCGTGTAGATATTGCCCGGCACCTTCAGATCGAACAGATCAGCACCATGCTGCGCGTTGTCAAAGGCGTAAGCCACGGTCTGGTAGATCGGTACCGCGGAGGAGCGCGTGGTGGGCTCCGGCGTGTAACCGGCGTGGACGGCGAGTGTGTCGAATTTCATGGGTGATCCTGCGGTGAGGTACGCAAACCTGGCCATGGCCCGCCTGCGGGCGCCTGGCATTCGATGCCCGGCATGCCGGGTTCGATGCACCGTAACGCAAGTCAAAGAAGACGTAAAGACGTAAAGACGTAAAGACGTCCAAATGAAACTATTTCATGACCATATGCCGCGACATACATGCGTTGGGGCTTGAGCTTCCGCCACGC
>CAJDWA010000035.1_pt1 | contig 16173 bp, 14 predicted proteins | sample 7391461 | NCBI WGS metagenome assembly CAJDWA01 (sample SAMEA7055726, study PRJEB34461) | soil metagenome | biome: terrestrial ecosystem; feature: Peninsula; material: soil | place: Antarctica | collected 2016 | reverse complement strand
CTGGCCAAGGTCACCCGTGATCGGCTGATGGTGCAACTCGACCACGTGCATCCGGGCTACGGCTTCGCCAAGCACAAGGGTTATCCGACCCCGGCTCACCTGGCCTCGCTGCAGCAGCTTGGGCCGTGCTCGCAGCACCGACGCAGTTTCGCGCCGGTGCGTGTATTGCTGGATCAAGCACGCCTGTTCTGACTCGCCTGCGTAACTGTGATCACCATTTGCGAGCATCGCGAATATTCCGACGAATGCAAGCTGAACCTCCCCAGCACGCCCACGACAGATATGAAGCAAGTCACTTATGGTGACTTCCTTCACTGCAACTCTGGCCAGTTACTGGTTAGGATCGACGCACATCGAAAAAAAGAAACTCACATGCACTGCAAGCCGTGGACTCTCGCACTCGTCACCCTGCTGGCCTGCAGCTGGCTACCGGTCCGGGCGGCCGATGCCTGCATCGATGCCGATATAGGCATCGATGCCACGCATCGCACCGTCTCGCTACAATTGACCCTGCCGCAAGATACGGATGCGATCGCACTGTTGCCAATCGACGGCTATCAGCGCAGCCGCCTGTGGCAATCGGCAGATGGCTCGGCCGTGATCACCGACGATGGCCTGCGCTTGGCCGATCCACGCCAGCGCGGAATACGCGTAGAGATGGACGTCCGCACCAACGTGGACCGACCTGATCGCACGTATCCACCGTTCCTGCGCTTCGCCGACGACACCATCGCGGTAGAGACCGACGCCTTCGCCGCGGCGGAAGGCGCCACGCCGCTATGCCTTCGCTTCCTCCCAGCTCCGGGCGAACAGGTCATCGGCTATGGCATGGTCAGCGCGCAGCCGCTGCGCGCGCCCACCGCACCGGCGTCAGCGGCCTATGTCGCCTTCGGCACGCCCCGGGTCGAACGCGTGCATTCGCTATTGTTAGTCAGCGACCGAGGCACGCCCGACTGGATCCGCGAACGCCTGCACCACACTATTCCGGGGATGGCTGAGTTCTATCGTCAGCGGATGGGGCCGAAAGCCCTGCCGACGATATTCTTCTACAGCGTGCAGGGTTCACACGGCAGCGGCTATCACGGCGACCTCTTGCCCGGTTCGGTCACGCTGGGCCTGCTCGGCGATGCGGGGGAAACGCGTGACGCCAGCACCGTTCATCAGATCAGTGAATTTGTCGGCCACGAAATATTCCATGTGTGGAACGCAACTGACGGCATGGATCCGGCCGATACCGAATCGAACCTTGCCTCCGAGGGTGGTGCCGAGCTGGCCAAGATCTTTGCCACGGCCCACGTCGAAGGCAAGGACGAGCAGGCGTGGCTGGCCGAGGCCAGCACGTCGCTGGGCGACTGCCTGCTCTCGTTGCCGACCCAGGGCAGCTTGGCCGCAGGCCACCTCGATCACGGGCAGTTGCCCTACTCCTGCGGCGTACCGGTCATGCTGACGCTGGCGGCCTTGAACGACCCGCAAGATCCATCCGCGGGCTACTTCCGCATGTGGAAAACCCTGATCGCCCTCAAAAGCTCCGCCACGGATCGTCACTACCGCTGGACTGACCTGGCGCCGCCGACTGCCGACCCGCAGGTTATGGCGGCCCTTGATCGCGCGGTGCATGGCGATACGGCTTATGCAAGCGCCATCGAGCAGGCGCTCAGACTCACCGGATTCGAGTTGCAGACACCGACCTCGTTGTCGGCGGTGCAGCGCCAACGCATGAACATGCAGTTGATGGCATCACTAATGGCGAAAGACTGTGGTGGCCGCGTCAGCTTCTGGGGCAAGCCGAACGGATTCCTGCTGGAGAAATCGTTGCCCTCATGCCGGACGCTGGGCGCGGGGAAATTGGTCATTTCGCTGCTTGGACAATCGCTTGCCGACGACGATCCACAGCAACTGGCCGTGGCGATCCGTGCGCGCTGCGTCGACAACGGAACCATCACTGCGGCCTATGCCGACGGCTCGCCAGCAGCTGAATTGAGCTGTCCCACCAAACCCCCGGCGTTGCCCAAGCTGTTGCAGATCGTCGGTTATGGGGCACACTGAGCTCGCAGGTCCATAGTGGTTCTATGGACCAAGAATCGGCGGAAATATGGACCACTCAGGCGGATTCGCAGGCCGGCCAACCAAAGTCCGACAGGCTCCTAGCCACGACGCGAACAGGGGAACCGACATGCGCCGGACAGTTCTTGTACTGATGACTGTGACAGCACTGCTGTGCTGTTTCACTGCCAACGCCCGCATCCAGCCGGGCGATACGCCACCAGACACGCTGGGCAGCACGCTGCGCGGACAGGACGTGACCACCTCGTCGCTACACGGCAAGGTCGTGGTGATCAGTTTCTGGGCTACCTGGTGCACCTACTGCATGAAAGAACTGCCGGTGCTGGCGACAATACAGGCGCATGCCACCCAGCGTGGCATGCCGCTGCAGGTGGTTGCCGTCAATTATCGTGAGGATCGGCGCACCTTCTTCCGCACCTCGAAAATCCTGCACAAAAACCAGCCGGGACTGCTGGTCACGTGGGACCGTAACGGCGCGATCGGTAAACCCTATGGCGTCAGCAGCCTTCCGATGATGGTGATGTTGCACCGCGACGGCACCGTCGCACACGTCCATGTGGGTTACGGTGCCGACATGCTGGACCGGCTGGTCGATGAGATCAACGCGCTGCTACTCGAACCGCCCGCAGCAACGACACCCGTCGCACAGCGCTAAATGCGCGGGCTCGTACGAGATACCAGCGCTCTTCGCGCAAACCTCGCACAAGTCAATCTTGCCGCTGCGCGCAGCGCCGGGTAGCCTGCACGGATACCTCGCGTAAACCCGCATGACCGTCAGCTTTACCCACCTACACCTGCACAGCGAGTATTCGCTGGTCGACTCGACCATCCGCATCAAGGCGCTGGTCGCCGCTTGCGTGCGCGACGGCATCCCGGCGGTGGCGCTGACTGACGAATGCAACATGTTTGCGCTGGTGAAGTTCTACAAGGCGTGCAACGCAGCCGGGATCAAGCCGATCGGCGGCTGCGACTTGCAGGTCTCGGCACCGGACGATCCTCGCCCGTGGCGACTGACTCTGCTATGCCAGGATCACGAGGGTTACCTCAACTTGTCGCGGTTGGTCTCGCGCGCCTGGCAGGAAGGCCAGCGTGGTGGCCACGCACTGGTCGACGCGAATTGGCTGCAGGGTGACGCCTGCAAAGGATTGATCGCGCTGCTCGGTCGCGACAGCGAGATCGCACGCATCGCGCTGAACCAGGGACATGACGCCGCACTTGAGAAGCTGCGGCCGCTGACGCGATTGTTCGCGGACCGGTTGTACCTGGAGCTCAGCCGCTGCGGCCGCGAAGGCGAGGAAAACTGGAATTCCGCGGCGCTGGCGCTTGCCGGCGATCTCGGCCTGCCGGTGCTGGCCAGCAACGATGTGCGCTTCCTCAAGCAGGACGATTTCGATGCGCACGAGGCGCGCGTGTGCATCAATCAAGGCCGCGTGCTGGCCGACCCCAAGCGTCCGCGCGAGTACACCGACCAGCAATACCTGAAGACTCCCGAGGAAATGGCCGCGCTGTTCGCAGACCTGCCCGAAGCTCTGGAAAACACTGTCGAACTGGCTCGCCGCTGCACCCTGGAACTGAAGTTCGGCACCTATTACCTGCCCGACTTCCCGGTGCCGGAAGGTCACGACTTGAACAGCCACATCCGCGAGCTCGCGCGACAGGGCCTGCGCGACCGGCTGGAGCTGGCCCCGCTGGCGGAAAATCACACACTAGGCGACTACGAGGCCCGGCTGGAACGCGAGCTGGACGTCATCATCGAGATGGGGTTCCCCGGCTACTTCCTGATCGTGGCTGACTTCATCAACTGGGCCAAGCAGCACGGCATTCCGGTCGGCCCCGGGCGCGGTTCCGGTGCCGGCTCGCTGGTCGCCTGGGCGCTGAAGATCACCGACCTCGACCCGCTGCAGTTCGACCTGTTGTTCGAGCGTTTCCTGAACCCTGAACGCGTGTCGATGCCCGACTTCGACATCGATTTCTGCATGGATCGGCGCGACGAGGTGATCGATTATGTCGCCCGGAAATACGGCCGCGACAAGGTCAGCCAGATCATCACCTACGGCTCGATGGCGGCCAAGGCAGTGTTGCGTGATTCCGGCCGCGTGCTCAGCATGCCCTACGGCCAGGTCGACCGACTCGCCAAATTGGTGCCGCCGCGCCCACTCGACCTCACCCTGTCCGACGCGCTGGGGCGCTCGGAAAAATCGAAGAAGGAACCCGATCGGGTCGTTCGGGAATTCTGCGAAGCCTACGAGCAGGACGAAGACGCGCGTGCGTTGATTGACCTGGCGCTGAAGCTGGAAAACCTCACCCGCAACGCCGGTAAGCACGCCGGCGGCGTGGTGATCGCGCCGACTCCGCTCACCGATTTCGCACCGCTGTATTGCGAAGCGGGCGGCGGCGGCGTGGTCACCCAGTACGACAAGGACGATGTCGAGACGGTCGGGCTGGTGAAGTTCGACTTTCTCGGCCTGCGCACGCTGACCATCATCGACTGGGCGGTGAAGGCGATCAATGCGCGTCGTGCCGAAGCCGGCGAGGCTGCGCTGGAGATCTCCAAACTGCCGCTGGACGATCCTCGACCTTACGAGCTGTTGAGAAAGGCGCAGACCGTCGCGGTGTTCCAGCTCGAATCCTCCGGCATGCAGCGCATGTTGAAGGATGCGAAACCCGATCGTTTCGAGGACATCATCGCCCTGGTAGCGCTCTACCGTCCCGGCCCGATGGACCTGATCCCCAGCTTCATCGCACGCAAGCACGGCCGCGAAGAAGTGGAGTATCCCGACCCGCGCGTCGAACCGATCCTGAAAGAGACCTACGGCATCATGGTCTACCAGGAGCAGGTGATGCAGATGGCGCAGATCGTCGGCGGTTACACGCTCGGCGGCGCCGATCTTTTGCGCCGTGCGATGGGCAAGAAGAAAGTCGAGGACATGGTGAAACACCGCGCCATTTTCCGCGACGGTGCGGCGAAAGATGGTCTGTCCGGCGAGAAGGCCGATTCAATCTTTGACCTGATGGAGAAATTCGCCGGTTACGGCTTCAACAAATCACACGCGGCGGCCTATGCGCTGGTCTCTTACCAAACCGCTTGGCTGAAGGCGCATTATCCCGCCGAGTTCATGGCCGCCACGATCTCCGCGGACATGGACAACACGGACAAGGTGGTGACCTTCCTCAACGAGGCGCGCGCACTGGGTATCGTGGTGCAGCCGCCCGATGTCAATGCGTCCGAATACATGTTCGTGGCAGTGGAGCCGAAGACCATCCAGTACGGTCTTGGCGCGATCAAGGGCGCCGGCCATGGCGCCTGCGAGGCCATCGTCGTAGAGCGCGCCAATGGCCCATATACCGACTTGGCAAACTTCTGCCGCCGGGTCGATCCGAATCGGCTCAACCGGCGCGTGCTGGAGGCACTGATTCTCTCGGGCGCGCTGGATGCGCTGGCCACCAACCGCGCCAGCCTGACACTCCAGTTGCCGGACGCCATCAAGGCCGCCGAGCAGCACCTGCGCGATCGCCAGTCGGGACAAAACGACATGTTCGGCGCAGCCGTCGGCACCGCTACGCCGGTGTTGAAGATCGATCTGCCCAGCGCTCCAGAATGGCCGCTGGAACAGCGGCTGCAAGGCGAACGCGATACGCTCGGTCACTACCTTTCTGGCCACCCCACTGATCCCTGGAAGGACGAACTGGCGCAACTGTCCACCTGCCCAATCGGCGAGATCGTTGATCGTTACCAACCGCCAAAGCCGCGCCGGAACGACGATGGCGACAACAACCGTTTTCGCCGCGGCCCGGATACGCCGTGGACTGTCGCCGGCATGGTCGCTGCGCTGCGCAAACGCGGCGACAGCGATGCCTACGTGCGGCTTGAAGACGGTGGCGGCAGCATCGAGGTGAGCTTCTTCGGCGAGCTGTATCAGCAGGTCGCGCCCTTGCTTACCCGCGGTCAGATCCTGATCGTCGACGGTGGCCTGCGCATCGACGAATTCTCCGGGGGCGGCTTCCAGCTGCGCGCGCGCAGTGCCTGCTCGCTCGATGACGCCTGCCGCAAGCATGCGCGACTGCTGCAGCTGAAGTTGAACGGCATGCGTCCGGATTTCGTCGAACAGCTGCAGCGCACCCTCGCTGGCTATCGTGGCGGTCGCGCCAGCGTCACCCTGCACGGCTACCGCAACCGCAGCGCGCAGGCCGACCTCGAACTGGGCGAAGATTGGCGCGTGGATGCCATCCCCGATCTATTGCGCGCCGTACGCGCGCTGCCCGGCGTCCAGGCGGCACGACTTCGCATCGTCAAACAACAAGACTGAAACGCTTTGCTCGATCCCTGCTCGGCAGGAGTGAGGTGGCGTTCGTTTTGCTCTTCCCCGCAGGCTCAGGCAATCCCCTCGCAACTTTTCTTGCGTTGCAGACGGAGGAATCACCCCACTACTTCCCGCCGCGCTCCAGCATCGCTTTGAGATCAGCAAAAGGGTTACCGGTGGCGGGCGGCGCTTCCTCGACCGCCATCACTCCGCCGCGCACATGATCGATGTGCCGCGAGTGTTCGTTGTCGTGACAGTACACGCACAACAATTCCCAGTTGCTTCCGTCGGGCGGATTGAAGTCGTGGTCGTGGTTGCGATGGTGAACGGTAAGCTCTTGCAAATTGGCGCGGGTGAACTCGCGCGCGCAGCGACCGCACACCCACGGGTACATTTTCAGGGCGCGTTCGCGATAGCCCAATTCGCGTTGCTCGGCATTGCGGCGTGCCTCGGCCACGATGCGATCGAGTTTGGCGTTGTCGATAACGGGTTTGCCTGACATGACGCGATTCCGTTGAAGTAGGTGCAACAGGCTCACGATAGCGCAATCGCGCCCTCATCGGCAGGCGCGAGTCGACGCGGTCACAGCCATACGTCGCCGTTCTCGTGTTTATCTTTGGAACGGTATACTGGGCCGCTTCGGTGCCTCAAAATGCAGCAAATGAATCCCAACTTTCTTGATTTCGAACAACCCATTGCCGAACTGGACGCGAAGATCGAAGAGCTTCGCCATGCCAGCGACGGCCAGGCGTTCAATATCGATGAGGAAGTAGCTCGCCTGCGGCAGAAAGTGAAGGTGAAGACGGCGGATATCTTCCGCAATCTCAACTCGTGGCAAACCACCCAGTTGTCGCGCCACCCGGCGCGGCCTTACACGCTGGACTACATCGGCGTGATCTGCGAGGAATTCCACGAATTGGCCGGCGATCGAATGTACGCCGAGGACGCCGCCATCGTCGGCGGATTGGGTCGTATCAACGGACGTGCGGTGGTGATCATCGGCCACCAGAAGGGTCGCGACACCAAGACCAAGGTACGTCGCAATTTTGGCATGCCACGCCCCGAGGGCTACCGCAAGGCACTGCGTCTGATGAAGATGGCCGAACGCTTCGGCCTGCCACTGCTGACCCTGATCGACACCCCCGGTGCTTACCCCGGCGTCGGCGCCGAGGAGCGTGGCCAGAGCGAGGCTATCGCGCGCAACTTGCTGGAGATGTCCGAACTGAAGGTGCCGATCATCTGTACCGTGATCGGTGAAGGCGGCTCCGGCGGAGCGTTGGCAATCGGCGTCGGCGACCGCACCAACATGCTGCAGTATGCGACCTATTCGGTGATCACGCCGGAAGGCTGCGCCTCGATCCTGTGGAAGAGCGCGGACAAGGCGAAGGACGCAGCGGAGGCGCTTGGCATGACCGCGCCGCGCCTGCTGGAACTGGGTCTGATCGACAAGGTCATCCGTGAACCGATGGGCGGCGCCCACCGCAACCCACGCTCGATGGCGATCCGGCTGAAAGCCGTACTGCTGAATCAGATGGACGAGCTCGAGGCGATACCGGCTCCCGATCTGCTGGAGCTGCGCTACAAGCGCCTGCGTCGTTACGGCGCCTATCAGGAATAGCGCCTCCCGGACATCAGCGCCGGAGCCCTTATCTACGCACCGTATCCGGTCGCGGTCCCACGCACATCCAGCACCGCGCGCAGGATCGGGCAATCGGCCGGTGTAAGGATTGCCGGATCCACTTGTGCCGGCAGAAGCCATTGCAGCGCCTGGCCCTCCAGCGATTGCGGCTCGCCGATCCATGCGTCTACCCGCCACGCATCGAGCAACAGTTCGCGTTCGCCGTAAATCCACGGCACCGCGATCACCGGTTCAGCATGTTGCATCGTGATACCGAGTTCCTCGCGCAGTTCGCGCGCCAAGGCGGCCAGAGGAGCCTCGCCTGGCTCGCATTTGCCGCCGGGAAACTCCCACATGCCTGCCAGATGCTTGCCGACTGGGCGCTGCGCCAGCAACACGCGCCCGGTCGCGTCCAGCAGCAAGCCGGCTACCACATGTATCACCCGCGGCAACGGCGAGGTGGGCATCAGGCGCTGCGCAGGTACTCGACCATGTCGAAGTCGTAGGCATGCTCGGCATCGGCGTTGTGATGCACGCGCGACACCTCGGTCCATTCAGTGAAATGGACGCCAGGGAAGAACGTGTCCGCACCCTCGATGGCGGTGCTGACCCAGGTCAGATACATGCGTCGCGCATTCGGCAGCGCCTCGGCGAACACCATGCCGCCGCCGATCACCATCAGGCCGGTGTTGCCGCAGTGAGTCTGTGCCTCCTCGATCGAGCGCACCGTAATCTGGCCGGGGAACGGTGCCTCGTGCCGCCGGCTCAACACCAGGTTGACCCGATCCGGCAAGGCACGGCCAATCGACATGGCGGTGTTGTAGCCCATCAGCACGTTCTTGCCGACGGTCAGCTGCTTGAACCAGCGCAAGTCATCCGGCAGATGCCACGGCAACTCGCCGTTGCGGCCGATGGCGAGGTTTTCATCGAGTGCGGCAATCAACGAGATGGCCATTAAGTATCCTTGAAGGCGTGATCAACGAAGCGGTGCGCCGCACAGGCGCGACCGGATGTCTGGAATCTTAGCAGGCCGTACCGCGTTCGGCGGAGCCGCGCGATGCGCCGATTTGTCTGCCCCCGTCTCGGCGTATTTGTCGGGTTGCCACCACTACACGGCTACAGCGGCCTTGATCGCCGGATGCGGATCGTAGCCTTCGACCGCGATGTCCTCGTAGTGGAAATCGAACACCGAATGCACCGCCGGATTGAGCATCAGCCGAGGCTGCGCCCGTGGTGCGCGACTCAACTGCAGGCGCGCTTGCTCGACATGATTGTTGTACAGGTGCGCGTCGCCCAGGGTGTGCACGAAATCGCCCACCTCCAAGCCGCAGACTTGCGCCACCATGTGAGTGAGCAGCGCGTAGCTGGCGATGTTGAACGGCACGCCCAAGAAAATATCGCCCGAGCGCTGGTATAGCTGGCAACTGAGCTTGCCGTCCGCGACATAGAACTGGAATAGCGTGTGGCAAGGCATCAAAGCCATTTTCGACAGCTCGCCCACGTTCCAGGCACTGACGATCAGCCGGCGCGAATCCGGGTTGCGCTGGATTTCCTCAACCACCCAGCGGATCTGATCGACCACGCCGCCGTCGATGGTAGGCCAAGCCCGCCACTGCCTCCCGTAGACCGGACCGAGCTCACCGTTTTCATCGGCCCATTCGTCCCAGATGCGCACGCCATGCTCTTTCAGGTAGGCAATATTGGTGTCGCCGCGCAGAAACCAGATAAGTTCGTGCACGATCGACTTCAAATGCAGTTTCTTGGTGGTGACCAGCGGAAAGCCCTGCGCAAGATCAAAACGCATCTGCCAGCCGAACACGCTGCGTGTGCCGGTGCCGGTGCGGTCCGCTTTTTCGGTGCCGTGCTCGAGCACGTGTTGAAGCAAATCGAGGTAAGCGCGCATGGTTCAGTCCTCCACCGCCGCCACAACAGCGAGCGGCAGCGTCGGCGCCCGCCGCGACATGGCGATAAGCACCAGGCCAATCACGATGAGGGGCAATGATTGCATCTGGCCCATGGTTACCCACGAGGTACCGAACAGATAACCAAGCTGCGGATCAGGCACGCGCACAAACTCCACCGCGAAGCGGAACACGCCATACAGCAGCGCAAACAGACCTGATACCAGGTAGCGTGGTCGCCGCCGCAGCGACACCAGCCACACCACCACGAACATCACCACGCCTTCCAGCGCCAGTTCGTAGAGCTGGGACGGATGGCGCGGCAGCCCGCCAAACTGTTGCAGCGAAACCAGCCAGTCGGGATGGGTCGTGGCCCATGCCACATCCTCGCCGCGGGCATTGGGGAAAATCATCGCCCACGGCAAGTGGGCGGGCTTGCCCCACAATTCGTCATTGATGAAGTTGCCGAACCGACCCAGGCCCAGCCCGATCGGCACCAGCGGCGCCACGAAGTCGATGGTGTCGAAGAAGTGCAGCGCCTGACGGCGGGACCACCACCACCCCGCGGCCAGCACCCCGAGCAGGCCGCCATGAAAACTCATGCCACCGTCCCAAACTTTGAACAGAGCTAGCGGATCGGTCCAGATCCAGCGTGGACCGCCCTCGTAATAAAACAACATGTACCAGACGCGCCCGCCCACGATCACGCCCAACATGCCGTAAAACAGCAGGTCGCCCAACGCATCGCGGGTCACCGGCAAGCGACCGCGCCGACGCCGGTACTCGCCCAGCACCGCGACAAAGAAAAACCCCAGCAAATACATCAAGCCGTACCAGTGCACCTGGATGGGACCAAGGTGAAAGGCGACCGGATCGAATTGGACGACGAAAGGCTGCGACATGCGGACGAGACTGCTCGGGCAAAGACCAAGTGTAACGGCCGGGCAAGCCCAACGTCAGCGCTGTCTTCGGAGACGTTCGGCGTCGAAGGCCCAGCTTCAACATCGATCAGACAACGCTAGATTCGGCCACGCCGACCCACATTCTTCAGAGCAACACCGGCCGATCCGGCAATTCATCCGGGTTGGGCTTGTCGTTGCCGGGAAAGTGCTTCAACAGCAAGGCGTGCGTGGCAGCGATCCCGTCCACAGTGCCCTCGCGCCATTGGCCGTCGGCATAGCGATCGCGCATCAAGGTGCAGATCGCCGCCCATTCCGCCGTCACCACCCGCGCGGCGATGCCTCGGTCGACGACGATCTCGATGCGATGCTCGGCAAGCAGCACGTACAGCAATACGCCGCTGTTGTGTTCGGTGTCCCACACGCGCAATTGACCGAATATCTGGCGCGCGCGGGTAGCCGCGTCGAGCCCGCTCAGCACCGCGAGCGGATCGAGCCGTGATTCGACGGCCACACACACTTCTCCCTTGTGCGTGCGTTCGCCAGCCGCGATCGCCGCGGTGATCTCATCAAGCAGGGTGTCGGGAAAACGCCGCCGCAACTGGAACCAGCCCTCGAACATGTTCGCCAGCAGTCGTTGCGTGCGCGCCATGTCACCAGCTCCCCGAGGCACCGCCGCCGCCGAAGCTGCCGCCGCCACCACTAAAACCACCGCCGCTGCCACTGCCGCCACCAAAGCCACCCCCGCCCAAGCCACCGAAACCGCCCCAGCCGCCACCGCCGACCGAGCGCCCGGCTCCAGACGGAAGGAGCATCACGATGCCGCCCACCATCGCACCAAGCACTCCGGCTCCGAGCGATACCAGCAGCCACAGCAGGCCGCCGATGATCACGCCAGCCAGCGGCGCCCGTACCAGCGCATGCGCCCGGCCGAGCACGCCGCGCAGGAAGAGCGCGGCGAACAGCGCGATCATCAAAGTGCTCTGGAAGCCTGGCCCATGCTGCTCGCGAGGAGCTCCCTCGACCGGCGGCGGCAACGGCTCGCCGTCGATCAGCTGGCTCAGCGCGCCGACTGCGTCGCTGATGCCGCCGAAATAGTCACCGGTACGAAATTTCGGGGCGATGTATTCACGGATAATGCGCGCGTTGGCCGCATCGGGGATCGCGCCTTCCAGGCCATAGCCCACCTCGATGCGTACGTGTCGGTCGTCCTTGGCGATCAGCAGCAGCACGCCGTCATCGGTGCCTTTGCGACCGATCTTGTTGGCCTCGGCGACCGCCAACGAATAATCTTCGATCGGCTGCTCACCAGTGCTGCCTACCATCAGCACCACCAATTGCGCACCTTTGGCCTTCTGCAGCGCCATCAGCTGTGCATCGAGCTGATCGACCTGGGTAGCCGTCAGCGTGCCGGTGGCGTCGGTGACATGCCGCGTGAGCTTGGGTACGGCTGTATCTGCGTGCAACAAAGTCGGTGCCAGCAGCAACGCGGCCAGAAGCGGCAGCAGGCGACGAATCACTTCAGTGCGCCGAGGCTGCAGGCGCCGGTGCGCTGGTGCCGAAATCCACCGTGGGCGCGATGGATATCGTCTTCTCGTTGTCCACGCTGAAGTTCGGCTTGATCTTGTAGCCAAATATCTTCGCTGTCATGTTGTTGGGAAACGTGCGGATCATCGAGTTGTACTGCTGCACCGACTGCACATAGCGATTGCGTGCCACCGTAACGCGGTTCTCGGTGCCTTCCAACTGCGCCTGCAGATTCTGGAACAGGCCGTCCGCCTTCAGCTGCGGATAATTTTCGCTGACGACCATCAAGCGCGACAAGGCACCGCCCAGTTCACCTTGAGCGGCCTGGAACTGCTGCAGCTTCTGCGGATCATTGATTGTGTCGGCATCAACTTGCAGGCTGCCGACCTTGGCGCGGGCATTGGTCACCTCGACGAAGACCTTCTCCTCGTGTTGCGCGTAGCCCTTGACCGTATTGACCAGGTTCGGCACCAGGTCGGCCCGGCGCTGGTATTGGTTCAATACCTCCGACCAGGCCGCCTTGACTCCCTCGTCCTGACGCTGGATGGCGTTGTAACCGCAACCGGACAGCATCACGACGAGCAGCAGAGTCACCAGCGTGCGCACAAATTTCATGGGGTCGCTCCTGAGTGGACAAGAAGGCATCGCAGCAACCAGCTCGCACAGACGCTATCGGTGCCGCGCCGGTTTCTCGAACTCTGCCGTACCTGACAGCAGCTTGCCGTGAAGGCTTACAGCCAGCGCGGCATCAGGATCAGCCCCCAACTCACGACGACTAGCACCAACAACACGAACACCGCTGCCGAACCCATGTCCTTGGCGCGACCGGCCAACTCGTGGAATTCCGGGCTGACCTTGTCCACCACCGCCTCGATCGCCGAATTGAACAGCTCGGCCGAAAGTACCATCAGCGGCACCAGGATCAAGGCGAACTTCTCCAGACCGCCATTGCCAAACCACAGGCCCACCGGCACCAACACGATCACCAGGCTTGCTTCCAGCCGGAACGAAGCCTCGTGCCGCCACGCTGCGCGCAATCCCTTCATCGACCAGCGGAACGCGTTGAACAACTGCTTCGGACCACGAAAACCCTCGGCTGGCACTGTAATGCCTCCGCTCAGGCCGTCGCCGACGACGGCGACCCGATGTGCGGCTGAGCGCGGTTCAGCGACGATAGGGTGACGTTCGGCATGAAGGAGCGAGTTCCAACCTCACCGCGGGATGCGGGTGCGCCATGATGCCACAAGCCTCGCGGGCGATAGCTCTGTTCTGGCTGCCCCACGTCGAACCACCGCTTCGACGTAAACCCAGGAGTGCCGAAGCATGCGCATCGGCATTTGTCATGTCGCACTGCAGCTAGGTACGGCAGGTGAATAGGTTACCCTTGACCGGTTGTGATCCATTCAGGATCCTTCTGCGCCGGCACGTACCCACACGTCGCCACGGTTTGAACCACGCACGGAAAACATATGGCAACCCAGAATCCACCCGTTTCACGGACCCGCTCTTTCAGCACCTTGTTCCTGATCGAAATGTGGGAGCGTTTCGGTTACTACGGCATGCAGGCGCTCATCGTTTATTACATGGTGCAGCGGTTGGGTTTCAGTGACACTCGCGCCAACCTGACCTGGGGCGCGGCTGCCGCCTTGATCTACGTGGCGCCAGCGATCGGCGGCTGGGTCGGCGACAGAGTGCTGGGAACCCGGCGCACGATGCTGCTGGGTGCAGTGATCCTGTCGATCGGCTACGCGCTGATGACGGTTCCCACGGAGAGCGTGTGGTTCCTGTTCTGTTCGCTAGGCGTGATCGTGGTTGGCAACGGCCTGTTCAAGCCCAACGCCGGGAACCTGGTGCGCAAGATCTACGAGGGTGACGATTCGCGCATCGACAGTGCGTTCACCATCTATTACATGGCGGTGAACCTCGGTTCAATGTTGTCGATGCTGGCGACGCCGAAGATCAAGGATTACGTCAACGCCGCCTACCAGAACGAGATGGGTTGGCATGCCGCCTTCGGCGTGTGCGCCGCCGGTCTGCTGGTCGGACTGGGCCTCTACTTCGTGATGCGCCACACCATGAGCCATATCGGATCGGAACCCGATGAGAAACCAGTGCGAGTCGACAAGCTGCTGGTGGTGCTGGCTCTGGGCGTCGTGGCTGTGTTCGCCTCGGCACTGGTACTGCAGTCCGAGGACGTGGCGCGAGTTTTCGTTTATACCGCCGGTATTGTGGTACTGGGCGTCTTCGCTTACCTGATCCGCAAGAGCCAGCGCAGTGAACGCGCTGGCTTGATCGCGGCCTTGGTATTGACCATCCAGACCATGTTCTTTTTCATCTTCTACCAGCAGATGTCTACTTCGCTGAACCTGTTTGCGCTACGCAACGTGGATTGGAGCTTCGACATTCTCGGCTTCCACTTGTGGAACTGGGCGCCGGCACAGTTCATGGCGTTCAATCCGATCTGGATCTTCATCCTCAGTCCAATCCTGGCCCTCATGTATACCCGTGCCGGCAAGAGTGGCAAGGATATTTCCATCGCTGCCAAGTTCGCTCTGGGCTTCGCCGCCGTGGCGGTAGGTTTCTTCATCTACAGCGCTGCCGCGCATTTCACCACCTCACCAGGCAAGACCACCTCGTGGATCATGGTGTGGGGTTACGGCGCTTCGTCGTTGGGTGAACTGCTGGTCAGCGGCCTGGGGCTGGCGATGATCGCGCGCTACGTACCGGCGCGGATGGGCGGCTTCATGATGGGCGCCTATTACGTTGCCTCGGGTATCTCGCAGTACCTGGGTGGCGTGGTGGCCAACTATGCCAGCGTGCCGCAAGATGTGACCGACCCGCTCAAGACCATGCCGATCTACACCAACCTGTTCTTCTGGCTGGGCGTGGCCGGCGTCGTTTGCACCTTGATCGCGCTGGCCGTACTGCCGCTGATGAAAAAACTGTCGAGCGAGCATCACGCCAACAACGACATCAACAACACGCCCCTGCCGACGATCGGCTCGGAGCAGTAAGCCACACCTCTGCGCGCGGCCTGCCTGATGGCCGGTCGCGCGTCTGCAGACACCCGCCATGCCTTATCGTCGCCACAAGTCGCGCTCGCGCATCGGTCCGTACGCGTTGACCCGCACCCTGGCCTGGCTCAGGTTGTCTGCCATCGCTGGGCAGAGTGTGGCCGTGCTGGTTTGCGCCTGGTGGTTGCAGCTGGCGATACCGCTGCTGCCGCTGTTGTCCGCGATCGGTCTGCTAGCGGTGTTCGCGGCGTTCGCCGCGTGGCGTCTGACACAACCGTGGCCGGTGCACGCATGGGAAACCATCGGTCATATCACGGTGGACACCGTCGTGCTGAGCTACCTGTTGTACCTCACGGGTGGCGCCACCAATCCATTCATCACCTTGTTGCTGGTGCCCATTGCACTTAGCGCAGCGGCCCTTTCGGTGCGCGCGCTGCTGGCTGCGTCGCTGCTGGCGGCGTTAGCCTACTTATTTCTGCTGTTCTGGTATGTCCCGCTGCCGCTGCACCGCAGCGACGGTTTTGCGTTGCATGTGGCCGGCATGGCGGTGAACTTCGTCATTACCGCCATGCTGCTGGGCTTCTTCATCAACCGATTGGCGCGTGCTGCGCGCGCGCAGCAACTGGAGGCACAGCGGGGGCGCGAGCGGGCCTTGCGCGACGAGGGTATTCTGGCGATCGCGACCCAGGCCGCCGGCGCCGCGCACGAGCTCAACACTCCGTTGTCGACCATGCGCACCCTGCTGCCCGAACTGCGCCACGAACACGCCGATGATGCGGCGCTCACCGATGACCTGCAGCTGCTTGAGGGCCAAGTGGATCGCTGCCGCACGATCCTGCGCGAGATGGT
>CAJDWA010000048.1_pt1 | contig 16406 bp, 11 predicted proteins | sample 7391461 | NCBI WGS metagenome assembly CAJDWA01 (sample SAMEA7055726, study PRJEB34461) | soil metagenome | biome: terrestrial ecosystem; feature: Peninsula; material: soil | place: Antarctica | collected 2016 | reverse complement strand
TGCGCCGCGCCGAGCCAGGACAAGCGAAGCTGATCGATGGCTGCCTGGTATTTGGCAACCCGTTGGCCAGTTTGTTGCTGCAAGGGGCGTTGCTGCAGTGGCACGCGCAACCGCTGGCATTCTCCGCGCTGACGGCGGCGGCCATCTACGTGACTGTGGCATGGACGCTGCGCGGGCGCGAACAGCTCGGCATTCTGCGCGACGCATGGGCGGCGCTGGCGATCTCGTTCGCCACGCTGGCGGTGCCGCTGGCGCTGAGTGCCAGTCTGACCGGCAGCATTTTCGCACTGGAAGGAGCGGGCCTGGTCTGGCTCGGCTTGCGTCAACAGCGCTGGCTGTCGCGCTGGGCTGGTGTGGCGTTGCAAGGCGCGGCCGCGCTGGCGGTGTTGATTGTCTATACCGACCACGCCTCGGGTAGCGGGGCGAACTGGCTTGATCGCGACTTCCTCAGCGCCCTGATGCTGGTGATCGGCGCCTTCGCCAGTGCGTCCTTCTACGCGCGGCTGGGTAGCGATGCCGTCGCCCTGCCTGCCTCGGCGAAATCAGCCGCCACGTCGGCCACGCCGCCCGACCGGCAGCCGAGATGATCCTGCTGATCGTCACCGCCTGGGCCAGCGCCGAAGTTGCGCGACGGCGACCACGCTTCGAGCTGGGCATGGTCGTGGCGTGGACAGCGCCGGGCCTGTTCGTGGGCATTGCGCTGATGACGCTGAGTCAGTTGATCGACGGCACGCAGCCGTTCGCGGGATGGAACCTGCTAGCCACCGTGGCGGGTGCACTGTTGGGCTGGCGCACGCTGGTATGCCTGCGTGAGTGGACGCCGCAAGCCATGCTGGCGCAATGGAGTTGGCTGTGGCGCTGGGTGTTGGTCGCTAGTGCCGTGATCAAGGCCTCTTTGCAGCTGGATGGCGACTGGCAGCTGTTGTTCACGATGCTGCCGCTGTGCGCACTGGCCTGGCTGGCACTGACCCGCCCCCACTGGATCGCGCCACCGCTGCCGGAAATCATGCAACATCTGCGCACGCCGCTGCTGTACTCGGTGCTGCTCGTGCTCGGGCTGTATGGGTTCGCCGGCCTGTTCATGGCCGGCGATGCCGCGCCGATGCCGTACCTGCCCCTGCTCAACCCGCTGGAACTGCTGCTGCTCGTCATCATGTTGCTGGGCGCCGTCTGGCTGGGGAGCGCCGAAGCGCCTCCAACGTGGCGCCAGCGTCGTGGCATCGCGCTGGGTGCCATCGGCATGGCTTTCATCACCAGCTCCACGTTGCGCGCGGTGCATCAGTTGGGGGATGTGCCATGGAATGAACAGGCCTTGTTCGATTCGAGCCTGGTGCAGATGGCTCTGACATTGGTGTGGAGCGTGTTCGGTCTGCTGGCCTGGGTATGGGGTTCGCGCCGCGGCCAGCGACTGGTGTGGCTGGCCGGTGCAGTCGCGATGGGTATCGTGCTGGCCAAGCTGCTGCTGATCGATCGCGGCCACCTGGGCAACCTGTTCGGGATTTCCTCGTTCATCGCCTATGGTTTGCTGTGCACAGTGATCGGCTACCTGGCACCGGCGCCGCCGCGCCAGCCACTGGTCGTGGAGAGCTCCCATGCGCCGTGATTCGCACGGGCGAAAGTTGCGCGGATGGTGGCTGCTGGCCTTGTGGATTCCGTTCGGCATGCACGCTGCCACATCGAACGATTTCGCCTATCGCTATCCTCTGGCGACCGAGGGCACCAGCGCGGTCTGGCGGGTCGAACTGAGCCCGGCGATCTATGCCGTGTCCGCGCCTGCCCACGAATTACGCGACCTGATCGTAATGAACGCGCAAGGCCAGCCGGTGCCATTCGGGCCGCTGCCGCCCGAGCTGCCACGCGTGCAGGCGTTCACACTGAAGACCACCTTGCTGCCGCTGCCGGCGAACGGTCCGGGTCGCAACGATGGCGTGCGTGTACAGCGCAACAGCGACGGCGCCATCGTGATCGAGCAATCGTCGACATCATCTGCGCCTACCCGACCAAACCAATGGCTGCTGGACGCTGGCCGTAAGGTGAGACTGGATCGCATCGAGATCGCTTCTTCCGCGCTACCGGAAGACGCACGCTTCCATCTTTCCGCGCAGGCCAGCAACGATCTGCAAAGCTGGAATGAACGCGCGCCGGTCAGCGAAATCGTAAGCGTGCGGCGTGGCGCAGACGCGCTCGCGCAACGCTCGATTGCCCTCGCCAGCGGCATGCCGGCGCGCTACTACCGACTGACCTTGCGCGATGGCGACCGTACGCCCTGGGACGACACGCAGACACCCACGGTGGAACTGCACGGCAGCGCTGTCGACTCCCACAACGTTGATGCAGCCGCTCGCCAATGGCTGGATGCATCTGCCGCGGCCACATCCGCTTCAACAGGCGGCACCGACTACGACTACACACTTCCTGCCGCGCTGCCGGTGGAAGCGGCACGGATCACCCTGGCCGGCAGCAACACGGTGGCGAGCTACCGTCTGCTCAACCATGACGGCAACGGCAACCGGCTGCTGGCCACCGGTACCGCCGTGCAAATCGGCACTGACGCGGACCAAGCAGCGCCCGCCACCTTTCCGCCGGTGCGCGTCCAGCATCTTCGCCTGCACACCGACACCCCGCTGGCGCGAGCGCCGACGTTGCGCGTGGCGTGGCGGCCCAATGTGTTCGTATTCCTGGCCGAAGGCAGCGGCCCCTACAGTCTGCTCGCCGGCAGCCATGCGGAGCGGCGCGGCGACTACCCGTTACAGGCCGCACTGAACCGCATCCACCCAGCCGTTGCAGGCGCGGACGACTGGCAACCGCCGCTGGCCGCGCTGGGTGCTGCCAGCGTCGCAGGCGGACCGGCGGCGTTGCTGGCGCCAAAGCCGCCATTCGACTGGACCCGGCCGCTGTTGTGGCTGGTGCTGATCGGCGGCGCACTGGCGGTGGCCACGATGGCGTGGAGTCTGTTGCGGCAGTCACGGCGCGAAAATGATGAGCGCTGAGAGGCTGAACAAGCCATCATTCCGACGGTTCTCAAAAGCCATTCACGCCTGCGGCATGCCAACGCAAGAGCTCGGCAACAACCAGCGGCCGCGGAAGGAATTCCTGCTCCAATCGACCTTTCGGCAGCCCACGCAGGTAACGATAGAAAGCCTGTTCCGCGAGCATCAATCCTGATGGCGGCTGCTCATCCGCTGGAGAGGCTTCTTCCACCGCAACGGCGCGATGACGATCAAAAATATCGGGTTCCATGAGCAGCGCGCTTACGCCGGGCTGACAATCACGCGCCTTGGCAAGCATCTTCAGACCCCAGGTATCCAGATCACCCCAATACCCGATGTGCTTGCCTGCCAACCAGCTTGCCCGCATCCATTCCAGATGCAGGCCCGCGCCCAGAACCGCGATGGTGTCTGGCAACACCGGCAGCTGATGCAGGCACTGCTCATTCTCCACGATCAGGATATGCGCAGCCGGAAGTGCCACGGACGACAACTCACTGGCACGCACTCGCTGCATGGAAAAAGGCAACAAAAAGGGCGACAAAGGGGCAATCAGGAGCCAGTGGTCGTCCTCCACGAACGCATCGAGAAAAACTTCCAGGCCTTCCATGCTCACCCGGTTTTCGAACCGCAGATCCAGCAACTGGATCAGCAGTCGCCGGTGCCGTTCGAAAAATTTAGTGTCGTTACCCGCCAGCGACAGCGCACGCAACGGCATGCCAGTGGCGCACCTTGGCGAAAGTGCCAGCGCCAGTTCGGTTGCGTGAACAACTTCGACCTCCGGCTTGTCCAGCAACACCAGGCACTGATGCACCAGTAGCCGACGAAATAACGGATCGGTCGCCGCCACCAAACGTCCGAGACGATCGTAAGCCTGACGGATCACCGCATCACCGGTGGCATCAACCCATTCCGACGGACTGCGCAGCTGCCATTGACGCGGCAGCTCCAGCGGCTCGCTGCCATCACGGAACGTGTGCGCAACCCACGTCACTTCACCGACGCCAACGGCGCGCCATCGTTGAAGATGCTCCCGCAGCGAGCGGGCATCGCGTGCGAACACGGCCGCATCGGGCATGCCGATCGGCAGCACCAGCGGCCAAGCCTCGGCAGATAGCAGACGCCGCTCGCGCAGGCCATTTTGCAGCCATTGCCTCCCCAGTTGGACGGCCAATTCGTCCGGTGATTTCATTTGCGCTTCATGCCGCCGTCCTCATGCATCTCGGCCGCGCGCATGCGCCTCCAGCTCTTCCCAGCTCATCGAGGTCATCGTGGCCTGTTGGCCGCGGCGATGAATCAGGATGGCCGAGCGCGTGTGTCGGCGCAGCAAGAGCAACTCCTTGTTCGGCGTGACAAACAGCGGGTGCAAGCCGAATGCGGCCAGCGCGGAGATGATGCGTCCCGCCACTGCCTGCGAACTCTTGGAAAACGCTTCGTCAAGCACGATGGTGCCGAACAACGGCATATGACTGCTTTCCGGGCACAGCGCGTAGCTCAGGGATGCGGTCAACACGTAGCTGGCGATGATTTCCTTCTCGCCGCCGCTTCCGCCCTGCGAGCCGGTGCGCCGTTCAATGACGGCACCGGTGCCACGCGCAATCACCATCGTCTTTCAGGCGGGCCGAATGCAGATGTCGCTGGGCCTGTGTCAGATGGCGCAAACTCTCGTGCACCACGCGCTGAGGCTGCAATGACAAATAGCACCCCGGCGCGAAATCCACCCGTCGCAGCGTGCTATTCAAGTCATCGATGCGCTCCTCGATCATCGCCACTTCACTCTCGATTTCGCTCAAAAGCTGGGTAACGCCCTGGTCGGAGGATTGGTTGAGGTAGTCGAGAAAACGTTGCTGTTTTTCCGGCAACGCCTCGTTGGTAAGCAAACGCAGGCGCTCGAGGTAGGCAGGCACGTCGTCCATGTCGCTGCCCACTTCGGACAAAGCACCGGTATCGAGCTTTTGCGTCGTGCCCATCTGCCGCACCAGCTCCTGTTCGCATTTCTTGAGCTGGTTGCCCAGCGACTCGATGCGTTTGCGTTGAGCCTCGCTGGCAATACGTTCCATGTCACCGAACTCATCCAGACGCTCCGGATCGGGAGCGCCGAGGTGCTCAGCTGCCAACGCGCACTGTTCATCGCTCAACGGACGGCCAAGTCGATCCACAGCGCGCTGCCGCTGCTTTTCAGCACCCTTGCGCTCGCCTTCCAGTACGCCTTTTTCAATCCCACCCTGCGTCTCTTGCTGGCGCAGTTCGCGCAGTTGCATGTCGGCCGCGCGCCAACGGGCTTCGGCCTTGGCCGCATCCGAGTCAGGCGCGGTCAGCGCGGCGAATTGCAGTTCAAAGCTCTCCAATCCAATCTTGGCGCCCGGAAGATCAATATCTTCGAACCTCAGCGGGAGCATGTTCTTCCAGAGAGCCAACCTCTGCTCAGTTTGTTCCGCTCGACCCACAGCGACCTCATGCGCGGCATCTGCTTCGCACACGAGTTTGTCCGCTTCCTGCCAATCCCTGTCCAGCGCCGCCAGACGATCCTTGTTGTCAAAGCCAGTCATCCAGTCCTGATCGAGCCGGCGCTGGTCGTGCTTGTCGAAATAGTGCTTTCTACCCGACATAAGGCCCTGTTCGGTGAGGCCATGTGGCGTAGTGCGCAGCTGCTCGGGGCTATCGACGCAATGCAGATCGTGCTCGGCCAGCAGTTGTTTGAGCACCTCGCGATGAGGATGTGGCTTGAAGTTGAGTTTGCGGGTATAGCCATCGGCAAAAAATTCGACCGCGCGTGCGGGTACGCGTACCTCCAGCAGACGTACGTGCAGCTGGTTGTGCCGTTGATTGATCCATGCCAACGCATCGTCCATGGCGGCAGCCGGCACCATCACGCGCAAGCGCTGGCCGCCGATGGCTCGCTCGATCGCGCCACGCCAGCGTGCTTGTTCGGACTTGACCTCGACCAGCTCGGCCACGAACGGCAATTCGTCTTCCGTCAACCTCAACTGCTGAGCTAATGCAGAACGAAACAGAACGTAGGCGGGCGGAAGATTGGAGCCGGGGCGCGCACGTACCTGCTCGCGTTGCCGCTGCAGCTCATCCCTGGCTTGCTGGTGGCCCTGCCGCGTCGCGCCTGCTTCATAAACCTGCTGCTTGCTCGAGTGCAGGGTTTGTTTCTCGATCTCGACTTGTTCGTGAGCCGCCAGTTGATTTTCCTGCAAGGCGTCGGGCGTTAACGCATCGTTGAGCGTCAACGCACCGCAAAGCCGACGATAATCGGTAGCATGCCGTTCAAGTCGACTGATCTGATTTTTCTGCGTATCGATTTGTTCGCGCAGCTGGTCGACACCCGCGCCTCCGGCATTGAGGTAAACATCCCGCAGGGTGGTCGCCTCCCGCTCGGCGATGGCAAGCTTTGTCTGCAACTGTTTGAGCTGCGCGCCCGCGAGTTCGAGCTTTCGATCCAGCTGGATCACGCGCTCACCCAGTAGCCGGCTTGTGTGCAACGCATACCACGGCGCGATCAAGGCATCGAGTTGACGATGCACCACGTCTTTGGCCTGGAGGTCGCCGCGCGCTTTCCAGGTTTCGGCGACCGGCAGGAGCGATGCACGCTGTTGCCGCGCCACTTCCAGTTCTCGGTGAATTTCAGCCAGGTCATCGAACTGTTTGGCAACCGCCGCCGCCTTGTCGAACGCCGACATATCATCGAGCACGAATTCGCGAAACACTTCGTCAATGCTGTCGATCTGCTTCATGCCCGCCGCACGGTTGAGCAAGGTAAAGGCGTTTTCTCCGACCTCGAAGAACCTGCGCAGTTGCGCCAAATAGGATTGCTTGCTGGTGAACATCCGCAAGCCGGGCATCTCCTTTTCCAACTGCTTCAGCGCACGGGAACCGCCGGCCTCGTGCGCCTGCAGCCAGCTGTCGAGGGTCTGCTCCGGTGCTTGTGAAAAAATCCACATGCGCTTGAGATCGGCGCTGGCCGAGCTGCTGCCATCCAGCCAGAAGATCGCACCGACGATCAGCGCGTTATCGCCATCACTGAAGCGTGCGGCGATGCCGGTGACGGTTTTCCCGGAGCGCGCGATATGCTCGTTGTCGCCGCTGTTGTTGCCCGCGCCCGACACGCCACGGATGTAAGACACCAGGTCGCGGTCGCTTTCATGACCGCCGGTGGACGCGAGGTTGTAGCGCGGGCTGGTGGTCAGCAGCGTCATCAGCGCATCAACCAGCGTGGTCTTGCCGCTGCCAGTGGGGCCGATGATCGCCGTACCCTGGCTATCGATCTCGGCGCAATGGCGCCCTGAGAATGCACCCCAATCGTAAACATCCAGATGGGTCAGCACAAACGGGCTGACCGATGGCGGTAACAAAGCGGACACGGCAACGCCCATCAGACGTCATCCTCATCGTGATCGATGCTGCGCTCGGATAGTGGGGCATCGTGGCGCTGGCCCGCCTCGGCGCGGAAGGCGTGCAACAGGCTGATGAGGTTCTCCGGGTTCGCCACGTGCGTGATGATGGGACGGATGGACACCTGATCGTGCGTATCGATCTCGGACACGATACCGTGGCCCTTGAGCTGCTCAAGCAGATTGCGCAAGCGTTTCTGTTCCTGAGCGTCGCTGCCGAGGCTACCCAGATAGAGCTGCACCTCTGGCAGCAGGTCGTCCAACGCCAAGGACGCCTCGCTGGCACCAACGCCGGCCTCTTGCTCGTGGACCACGAAGCGCTGGCGCAGGATTGCCACCAACAACGATTGCTCCAGGCTCAGGCGCTGACGTCGCACCAGCGGATGCGACCATTCGTCCTCATTCACGCCTTGCCCCTCGACCGTAGCGGCGACCACTAACCACGCAAGCCCGCGAACTTCGTCCAGCTGCATGGACAGGTCCAGCGGCTCAAGCGCCCGATCGATCGCCTCGCGGTGCGTCGTCGCAACACGATAAAGATTGGGTTTGCGCGAGGCTTCCAGCAGCCCATATTTCAGGAGTTCCTGACTGGCGTCCTTGATCGAACGAGGTGTTGCCTGACTCGTTGGAGCGCCGTCCGCGGAAGGCATGTTCGGGGTATTTTCTGGCGTATCCGCCTGCTCGGGTTTGGCAGCGGCGCCCGTCAATGCATCGAAAATGTCGATCATGATTTCAAATTTCCCAGCGAATATCGTGCAGCGCGGCCGTACTCAAGGCCACCATCGGCACGTGAAAGCGCAACGCGACCTCGTCAGCGCACAGGACATCGACAACCTCCGTCTCTTCGCCCACAGGCAAACCGGCTTCCCTGGCCATGCTCAACCACAGGGCGATGGTTTCCAGATCATGTGTTGGCGGCAAATCTCGCGCTATCGCGGCGATGGTCATGGGCTGTCCGCTTCGGCGGAGCAACGTTAAGGTCTCCTCCAGCAGCGCTTCGCGATCGAGGCCGTCGAAGGCCTGCCAAAATTCGGTTTCGACCTTATTCAGATCCACTCTCTGCAAGCTCAGCTCGAGACCGGGCGACGCTTGTGTTTCGATCGACTTGAATCGAAGACGCTCGATCATCGGCAGGCCCGCCACGACAACGGCGACCGGCGGCAAGGGGCTGCCCTTGCGCCGAAGCGCCGCTCTGGTCCAATCCATATCCAGTGCCTGCTGAAAGATGTCGTTGAGCAATGCGCCAACCCGATGATGCTCGGCGGCCAAGCCGGTTTTGAGGAATCCCTTGACGTCCCGCTCGCTGCGGGCACGCGTCTGAATGACAGCGCCGGATTCCTTCACCAGCCGCATCACCAGCCAGCGCAAATCGACTTGCTGCTGACGAGTCAGCGCGATGATGGCCGCTGGATGGCCGAGGATGAAGCGTAGTCGCTTCTTCATGTGGTCAAGGTCCAGCGAACGCGCCAGTTGTTGCTGGAAACCCTGAAATACCCGACCTTCGGGCGTATCGAGCAACGTGTCGTGGCCGTCAAGCAGTTTGTCAACGATTGTGCCGCGATGATGCTGCTCGTTGACGATCGACTGTCGTAACTGTCGGTCGGCCTCACGCCATGAATCCTCCACCCTACGAAAATCGGCGCGCAGGCTCACGGCCAGCGCATAGACCTCGCGAATGCCCTCCACTGCTTGCGTCTCATCGAACAATTTGAGGTGGCCGGATTCCACCCCAGCCAGCTCCTGTTCGAGCGCATCGATCTTGAGCCGCAGCTGTGCCGCACGACTTTTCGGGTCCGGATTGATACCGGCTTCGAGGTTTTCAATTTCCCGCTGCACCACCGACAGACGCGACGCGGTGGAGGTCATCATGCGTCCTCCCAGCGCATCGACAAAACGCAGCGCCTCCTCCAACGCATCGGTGGCATAAAGGCGGCCATCCCGTTCGATAACCAAGGCACGCCTTATCCAGTCGCGCAACTCCCGCCGTGCGAGCGTGGCCGGATCAGCATCCGCGCTATCGAAATCCGCGTTGTTCGCATGCTCGGCCAGCAGTTCGGCCAGCGACTGCAAGGCATCTTCCAACAGAATGCCATCTTGGCCACGCTCAAACAAAACTTGCAGGCAACTGAGTAACAAGGGCGCGCGACGTGACGCCAGCAACTGCCAGGCCGGGTGGCGATGACGCGCGTGAATGTAAGTCTCGGTGCGCTCGCGGATGTCGGAATCCATGACATCAATTCCCCCCAGACGTTGGTACCCTTCCGTAGTCGGCACGGTAACGCAGACCGCGAGGATACGCACCCTGACTGGTCAGGAGTAACTCAGCCCGGCGCCAGCAACGCGTCCAGATCGCCTTCGTCGAAGCGCAGCTTCTGGCGGCTGCCGCCGCCTTCGAGCACCGCGTCGGCGAGTCCGGCTTTGCGTAGTTTCAATTCCTCGATGCGCTCTTCCACCGTGCCCGAGGTGATCAGGCGGTACACGAACACCGGCTTGTCTTGGCCGATGCGATGGGCGCGGTCGCTGGCCTGCGCCTCGGCGGCGGGGTTCCACCACGGGTCGTAGTGGATGACGGTGTCCGCGGCGGTGAGGTTGAGGCCCACACCACCGGCTTTGAGTGAGAGCAGGAACAGCGGCACCTCGCCGTTCTGAAAACGCTGTACTGGCTCGGCACGGTCGCGGGTGTCGCCGGTAAGAGTGACGTAGCGGATACGCCGGCGATCGAGTTCGGCGGCGATAAGTTTCAACATGCCGGTGAACTGCGAGAACAGCAGCACTTTGCGTCCTTCATCAAGCAGCGCCGGCAGCATATCCATCAGCAGCTCAAACTTGGCTGACTCGTGCACGTCGCGCGCCACTTCCAGTTTTACCAGGCGCGGATCGCAGCAGACCTGGCGCAACTTGAGCAGCGCATCGAGCACCACGATGCCTGAATGCGCGATGCCGCGCTGGGAGATCACCTCGCGCAGCTCCTCGGCCAGCGACAGGCGCAGGCCTTCGTAGAGTTCGCGCTGGCGACCTTCCAGCACCACGCGGCGGGTGATCTCGGTCTTCGGCGGCAGCTCCTTGGCCACCTGCGCCTTGGTCCGACGCAGGATGAATGGCGCCAACCGCAGATTCAGGCGCTGCTGGCATTCCTCGTCCTGCTGCTTCTCGATCGGCACCCGGTAATGGCGACGAAACGCACCTTCGTCGCCGAGTAGCCCGGGCACGGCCAGATCGATCTGCGACCACAGTTCGCCCAAGTGGTTTTCCAGCGGCGTGCCGGTGAGGCAGACATAGCGCGGCGTGCGCAGGCTGAGCAGGGCGCGGCGCGCTTGAGTACGCGGGTTCTTCACCTGCTGCGCTTCGTCCAGCACGATCAGCGCGAACGGCTGCTGGCGCAGCGGCGCCACATCGCGCGGCAGCAGGGCGTAGCTGGTCAGCACGATGTCCTGCGCGCCGAGCTGGTCGAATTCTTCCGCGCGCTGGGGCCCGTGCAGAGTCAGCACCTTGAGCATCGGCGCGAAGCGGGCGATCTCGGACTGCCAGTTCGGAATCAGGCTGGTCGGCACCACGATCAGCGCTGGCTGGGTCAGTGCGCCGCCTTGCTTCAGCGACAGCAGGTGAGTGATCAGTTGCAAGGTTTTGCCCAGGCCCATGTCGTCGGCCAGCACGCCACCGACACCGGCCTCGGCCAATGCGTTCAACCAGCGCAGGCCTTCGCGCTGGTACGGGCGCAGCTCGGCGTTGAGCCCCTCGGGCACCGCATCGGTGGCGCGCGCGGCGGCATCACGCAGGCGCGCGGCGAAGCCGAGCAATGGTTCGGCTGCCTGCAGCGTGCCGCCCTCGGGCATCGCCGCGACCAGTTCCTCCAGCCGACCGGCCTGCACCCGCGGCAGGTGTAGCGAATGGCGCGGTTTTTCCAGGTATTCGGCCAACGGTGCCAACAGGCCGCGCAGCTCCTTCAGTCGCACCGGCACGCGCCGACGTGCATCGACCGGCGCGTACCACACCGCGTCGTCCGGCTCGTTCGCGGCGGGGCTGAGGCTCAGTTGATTCTCGGTCAACGCCTGCGCCACCGCTGGCAGCAGGTTGTGCCGCTCGCCATCCAGTTCGATGCCGATCTCCAGATCGAAGGCGTGGTCGTCGGTGTCCTCCACCGCGTGGCCATACCAGTGCACCGGGCCTTCCAATACCTCGAATGGGAAGCTGGGCGCGTATTCGACCAGAAAATTCTCTTCCTCCAGCTTCGGCCGCAGGGCGAGCCAGCGCGCCGGCGTGTTGACTTCCAGCGCGCCGGCATAGCCGGTACCGGGGAACAGCCAGGCATCCTCGGGCAAGGTCTCGGCCACGTCCCAGGGCAGGCCTTCGGTGTCCACGCCGGGCGTCAGCCCGGCGCGTTCGAGCTGCTCCATCGCGGTGAGTTCTTCGGCGCGACGACGGGTGATTTCGACCAGTTGATCGTTGCGTACACGGCGTACCAGCGGCTCACCGCCGCGGCCGGGCAGGCGTTCGCCTGCATAGTCAAAGGCGAGCCGCGCATAACCCAGCGGCGGTGTGCCGGCGGCCAGCCGCGCATGGCGGGTCAGCGCATGCAGCGTCAACACGGGCTTGGGTGCCAGTTGCGAGCGCTTGATTTCATCGAATACCTGCGGCAACGGTACCCGTGTGGCGAGGCGGCTGTTGGGCAAGCGGCTGCGCAGGCGCCGACCGTGTTCGTGCTTCAGCGGCGGCAGATCCAGCCATTCGGTTTCCTCGGCCGCCGCATCGAACAGACCGAAGGTGGCGCGCTCGACATCGAGATACCACAGCGCGTCGACGCGCAGCAGGCGCTGGTTGTTCGGCAGCACCGGCAGCAGGCGCTGGCTGCCATCGACTTCCATCTGCCAGTGCCAGTTCAGCTGGTGCGAATTGCCGCGTGACAGCCGCAAACCGGCCAGGCCACCAAGGAAGCAGGGAGCGGTATCCAGCACTTCGGCCAGCAGGCTGTCGCCGACATGGCCGCCCAGGCGTGCGTAACTGCGACTTTTGCGCACGCCCAGCGGCAGGCCGAGCACGCTGGCCGCCAGGCGCTGCTCGTGAGGTTGCAGCGGTGCATGCACCAGATGTCGGCTGTCCAGCGGCACCGGCCGGCTGTAGCGCCCGTGCTCGGCCACGGTCAGCAGCACCGGCGCCACGTCCACATGGGCGAACGGCACGCCTTCTTCGGGTATTACCTCCACGAAGAAGCCCAGTACGGCGCGGTCGTCGGCCACGGCAGGCTTGGGCGCAGCCAGCATCCGCCGCCAAGCCTGGGGCAAAGCCTCGTCGTCGCCGGTGGGCGCATTGGCGACGCGTTGCTTTTCGTCCGGTTGCTGCATCCGCATGCGATCCGTGGCTGCGACCAAATGCTTGAGCTTAGCAGCGCGGGAGCTGGGTGCGGTTGTTGCGCATCCCTGCGTAAATGCAAACCGCCGTCTGGAGTTAGTGGTTGCTGAACAGGCCTTGTGGATATTCCGGCTTCTGCTCGCGTGCCATCAACGCCTTGAGCCCGTCCGCCGGCGTGACCTCGCCGTGCAGCACAGCGCGCACGGCAGCGCTGATTGGCAGATCCAGGCCGTGTTTGATGGCTAGCCGCGCGACCTCGTCCGCACTGAGGATGCTTTCGACCACCTGGCCGATCCGGCGCACTGCTTCGTCGATGTCCACGCCCTGCCCCAGCGCCAGCCCGAGCCGGCGATTGCGCGACAGATCGCCGGTGCAGGTCAACACCAGGTCGCCCAGGCCGGACAGGCCGATCAGGGTTTCCGGCCGCGCGCCCAAGGCGACGCCCAGGCGCAGCATTTCGTTCATGCCACGAGTGATCAGGCCGGCGCGGGCGTTGAGGCCCAGTTGCATGCCGTCGGCAATGCCGGTGGCGACGGCCAGCACGTTCTTCATTGCGCCGCCGAGTTCGGCACCAATCACGTCGCGGCCGGAATAGGCGCGCAGGTTCGGTGCATGCAGCAGGCTTGCCAGCTGCTGCGCAAAGACATCGTCATCCGAATGCACGGTGACCGCGCCGGGCAAACCAGTCGCTACTTCTTTGGCAAACGACGGACCGGTGACCACCGCCGCGGCCCGACCCGGCAGCTTCTCGGCCACCAGCTCGTGCAGGAAACGCCCGGTGCCAGGCTCGAAGCCCTTGGTGGCCCACGCAATCGCGGTGCCTGCATCGAGCAGAGGCGCCAGCGCATCCAACATCGCGGCGAATCCATGGCTTGGCACCACGATCAGCACGATGTCGGCGCCGCGCACCGCGGCCGCCAGATCGGTTTCGTAATGCAGGCTCTCGGGCAGGGCGATGTCGGGCAGAAAGCGCGCGTTGCAGCGCTGCGCGGCCATCTCAGCCAGCGCGGCGGCGTCGCGACCCCACAACCGGGTGGGCACACCGTTGCGAGCGGTGAGCGCCGCCAGCGCCGTGCCCCAGGAACCGGCGCCGAGGACGGTCAGGTTCAGCTTGTCAGACTGCATGGGTTCAGCTGTTGAGCGTGGCCGGGGCCTGGTCGCCACCCGCGGCGCGGCGCTGCTGCTCGGCGAACAGTGCGTCGAAATTGATTGGCTGCAGCAAGAACGGCGGGAAGCCTCCTTCGAGCACCATCGAGGAGATCACCTGGCGTGCATACGGGAACAGCAGGTTCGGGCAATAGCTGCCGATGATGCCGGCCTGGTCGGTCTCGTTGAAGCCGGCGATGCCGAACACGCCGGCCTGCTCCACTTCCGCCAGGTAGGCGGTGCGCTCGCCGACGGTGCAGGTCAGGGTGAGACTGAGCACTACTTCATACAGGTCGTTGCCCAGATCGGTCGCTTTCTGGCCCAGGTTCAGTTGCACCTGCGGCTGGCTGGTCTCATCGATTTCCTGGAAGATCTGCGGCGCGTTGGGCGCCTCGAAGGAAACATCCTTCACATAGATCTTCTGCATCACCAGCTGCGGCTGACTGGCCTGGCCATTGGCCTGGTCGTTGGTGATCTCTTGTGCCATCAGGTGTTCCTCTCAAGTCTTGGGCGATCGAGCAAAGAGACTGATTGTTCCATACATCCCGGTCTTGCGCATCTCTGAATGGACGCAGGTGGGCTGCCAAGGATTGCGCGCAGACGCATATTTCTGCCAGAATACGCGGCTAGCCTCATGTTGGCCCGGTTCTCCGGGTGGTTCGTCACGCAATACGAACCCAAGCGACCGGGCGTTGCAACATTCTCCAGCATTGCGTGGCGCACTGGCGCCGCTGGGCCGATGTCGCCCTGGCTAACGGGTGGTAAACACGGCTTTCAACAAGCCATTCTTACGGAGGTCGTCATGGCCCGTGTATGTCAAGTCACCGGTAAGGGTGTGATGAGCGGCAACAACGTCTCACACGCCAACAACCGTACCCGTCGCCGCTGGTTGCCCAACCTGCATGAGCGTCGGTTCTGGGTTCCCAGCGAAAACCGCTGGATCAAGCTGCGTGTGTCCAACAACGCCCTGCGCACGATCGACAAGAATGGCATCGAAGCCGTGATTGCCGGCATGCGCGCCCGCGGCGAAAAGGTCTGAGGAACAAATCATGGCTAACAAATCGCAAGACAAGATCCGCATGATCTCCTCAGCCGGCACCGGCCACTTCTACACCACGAAGAAGAACAAGAAGAACACTCCGGAAAAGTTCGAGTTCAAGAAGTACGATCCGGTAGTGCGCAAACACGTGATGTACAAGGAAGGCAAGATCAAGTAGTTGATCGATGCCTCGAAAAAAACCCGCCCTCAGGGCGGGTTTTTTTACGACCTCGATTCGTGGTCGTGATCAAGGTCGCCGGCGGAGAGGTGCGTTCGATCCGCGGAGCTTTGAGGCTAAACCGGAAAACGAAAAGGCCCGCAAACAGCGGGCCTTTTCGACTTGCCTGACAGGCTGAAGCCGGTCAGGCCGTAACCACCGTGTAACCCTTGAGGCGTTGCGCGAACTCTTGCAGCGCGCGGATGCCGCTGTCCTCGGCCTCGCGAATCCACTGCTGCAGCCCGTTCAAGGCCTGCTCGGCGCCGCGCTGCTCCATCAGCGCCGCCAGACGACCGCGGAACTCGACCACGGTCTTCAGCGTGGGGCGCCTGGCCAGCACGATCTGCATGCGCTCGCGACCTTCGCTGTCAAGCCAGCGGCCGCCGTCGGCCATGGCCCGACGCATCCGGCGCGGGATCGTCTTGATGCTCTCGCCGGCGTGCTGTGCCTCGTCGCGCAGAGTCGGCACGATCACGCTGCGGTAGTAGTCAGTCATCGCCTGGAAGCGAAGGGTCAGCACCGCTTTCAAAGTTTCTGCATCAGGCAGGCGCACGTTCGGGCGCACATCCAGCGACGGCGCCACGCGCAACACCTTGGCCAGGCCGATCGCGCGCAGGCCGCAGATCGCCGCCCAGCCGATGTCGAATTCCCACTTGCGCAGCGCGAACTTGGCTGAGCTGGGGAAGGCGTGGTGGTTATTGTGCAGTTCCTCACCACCGATCCAGAAGGCCCACGGAATCAAGTTGCGTGAAGTGTCGGCGCTCTCGAAATTGCGGTAGCCAGCCCAGTGGCCGACGCCGTTGACGAAGCCGGCAGCCCAGAACGGGATCCAGATCATCTGCACCGCCCACAATGCGGCGCCAATCACGCCGAACAGCGCCACGCTAATGAAGAGCAGCAAAGTGGGCCCCCAATAGGGGTGGGCACCGTACACCTTGTGCTCGACCCAGTCGTCGGGGGTCCCGCGGCCGTACTGCACCATATCCTGCTTGTTCTCGCAGGCATCGCGGTACAGTGAAACACCATCCCAGAACACCTTGTTGATGCCGTAGATCACCGGACTGTGCGGATCGTCCTTGGTCTCGACCTTGGCGTGGTGCTTGCGATGCACCGCCACCCACTCACGGGTGACCATGCCGGTGGTGAGCCAGCCCCAGAAACGGAAGAAGTGCGCTAGCACCGGGTGGAAATCCACGCCGCGATGGGTCTGGCTGCGATGCAGGTACAACGTCACCGTGAAGATGGTGAGCTGGGTTGCGATCAGCATATAGATC
>CAJDWA010000022.1_pt1 | contig 16411 bp, 18 predicted proteins | sample 7391461 | NCBI WGS metagenome assembly CAJDWA01 (sample SAMEA7055726, study PRJEB34461) | soil metagenome | biome: terrestrial ecosystem; feature: Peninsula; material: soil | place: Antarctica | collected 2016 | reverse complement strand
GGCCAGGTGGCGGTGGTCGCCGGATTCGCTGCGTGGAGTCGTTCGCGGTGGGCACGCGGGAACGAGTGTTGCTGCTGGACGCCGATGGTAAGCGCCTGCTGGTCGGGATGGGACCCGGCGGCATGCGCACCTTGCATGTCTACGACGGTCCGGCTCCTGAGGATGACGAGCGTTCGCAGGTCAGCAGTCCGGCGAAACCCGTATTCGCGGAGATGCTGGCACGCTTGAGGCCGCGCGCATGAAAGCCTGGCGTTGGATTTTCGCTGGCGTGCTGCTGGTCCTTCCGCTGACGGCTTTGGCGGCGGTGCCGGGCATTCCGCTGGTGAACGTGCAGCCGGGTGCGGATGGCGGTCAGAGCTGGACGCTGTCGCTGCAGATGCTGGCATTGATGACGGCGCTGACGTTTCTGCCAGCGATCGCGCTGATGATGACCTCGTTCACGCGCATCATCATTGTGCTTGGCTTCTTGCGCCAGGCACTGGGTACTCAGTCGACTCCGCCGAACCAGGTTTTGTTGGGACTGGCGCTTTTTCTCACGCTGTTTGTGATGTCACCGGTGCTGACTCGTTCTTACCAGGACGGTGTGAAGCCGTATATGGACGGCCAGATCAGCGCCGAGCTGGCGCTGCCGGCCGCGTCGGGGCCTTTCAAGGAGTTCATGCTCGACCAGACGCGCGATGCGGATCTGCAGCTGTTTACTCGTCTGGCCAAGGAGAAGCCTTATGCCAGCAAGGCGGATGTGCCGTTCAAGGTGGCGATGCCGGCGTTTCTGACCAGCGAGCTTAAGACTGCGTTCCAGATGGGCTTTTTGCTGTTCATCCCGTTTTTGATCATCGATCTGGTGGTGGCGAGCGTGTTGATGTCGATGGGCATGATGATGGTCTCGCCGATGATCATCTCGCTGCCGTTCAAGATCATGTTGTTTGTGTTGGTGGATGGGTGGACGTTGTTGTTGGGGACGTTGGCGGGGAGTTTCTTCACGTGAACAAATTCGTGAGCCAGCGTGTGGCAGCAGCGCAAAGAGCTTTCGTCCGCCTGCGGCGGCCGAGTTACTTTCTCTTTGCGTGGCCAAAGAGAAAGATAACCAAAGAGAAAGGCCACCCCGCTTGGCGCTTGCCGGGCATCCATGCCCGGCAAGTCCGTGAGCCGGGGTCGGGCTTTTCGACAGCACATCCTTGTGCTGGCGAAAAGGAATCGGCCTCCTGCCGATTCCCGCTGCGCGGCCTGTCGACCCCGACTCACCGCCGCACAGGGGCCCCGGGTAGAGCAGCGGGCCATCCTGGCCCGCACTTCTCGAAGAGCCAGATCAACGGCTACATCAACGGCAACGGCAACTGCAACTGCAACTGCAACGGCAACGGCAACGGCAACGGCAACGGCAACGGCAACGGCAACGGTGCGCGTTCGATGGGTGAGCGGGGAATTTTTTCTGCGCTTCGGCATGAGGTGTTCGCATGACGCCTGAATCGATCATGGAGATTGGCCAGCACGCGCTTTATGTGGCGATGATGGTCGCGGCGCCGCTGTTGCTGACTGCGTTGGCGGTGGGTTTGCTGGTGGGCGTGATTCAGGCGGCTACGCAGATCAATGAGATGACGCTCAGCTTTATTCCCAAGTTGATCGCGATGGCTCTGGTCGGGTTGATCGCGGGGCCGTGGATGTTGCGCCTGCTGGTGCAGTTCACTACTCAGCTGATCGAAAGTTTGCCGAGCGCCATCAGATGACAGCGCTGGATCTGGCACAGCTGCCGGCGTGGCTTGGCAGCCTGTTCTGGGCGCTGGGGCGGGTTAGTGGCCTGTTTCTGGTGGCGCCGGTGTTCAGCGCCACGGTGCTTTCGGTACGCATCCGCGTGGGTCTGGTGGTGGTGGTCACGTTGGTGCTGGCGCCGCTGGCACCGGCCACGATTGACCCGTTGAGTGGTGTCGGCATTGCGACGTTGGCCGGCCAGGTGCTGGTGGGCGCCGCGGTTGGGTTCGTGCTGAAACTGGTATTCGAGGCGGTGTCTTTCGGCGGCGAACTGGTGGCGCAGAGCATGAGCCTGGGTTTTGCCGAAGTGGTCAATCCGCAGGCGGGTGGCAGTTCCACCGTGCTGAGCCAGTTCTACCTGCTGCTGGTGACCTTGCTGTTTCTGGTGATGAACGGGCATTTGCAATTGATCGCCTTGCTGGCGGACAGCTTTCACAGCTTGCCGCCTGGCACCGCGCCGATCAGCGCCAATGCACTGCACGCGGTCGCGGCCTTTGGGGCGGAGTTGTTTGCCGGCGCGGTGCGCGTGGCGCTACCGGCGATGACTTCGTTGCTGGTGGTCAATATTGGTTTTGCCGCAATCAGCCGGGCGGCGCCGTCGATGAATCTGTTCGCGGTGGGCTTTCCCATTACCGTCTCGCTCGGCTTCATTGCCTTGTGGCTGTCGCTGCGCAGCTTGCCGGGTGCGTTCGACGCGCTGCAGGGCAATGCCTGGTCAGTGATGCGCGAACTGTTCGGGGGCTGACGCGATGGCTGACGACAGCGACCAGGAAAAAACCGAAGAACCGAGCGAAAAACGACTTCGCGAATCGCGCGAGAAGGGCGAGGTTCCGCGATCGCGTGACCTGTCCGGCGCCTTTGTCGTGCTGGCCGGGGTCGCCGCGCTGATGAACAGCGGCGAGAGCGGCCTGCGTCATGCTCGGCGGATCTTCCAACTGGGCCTGGGTTACTCGCGCGAATCGCTGTTCTCCGACGCCTTGCCGGGAAGTTCGCTGCACGCGGCGATGTACGAGGCGCTGTTGCTGTTTGCGCCAGTGGCGATCGCCACCATGCTCGCCACGCTGGCCGCGCCGTTGTTGCTGGGGGGGCTGAATTTCAGTGCGCAGGCGCTGCAGCCCAAGTTCGAACGGCTGGATCCGATCAAGGGTTTGGGCAAGATCTTTGCAATGCGTGGCCTGGTCGAGCTGGCCAAGGCTCTGCTCAAACTGTTGTTCATCGGCACCGTACTCCTGCTGCTGCTGCAGCACTGGCAGGGCGAGCTGCAGGCCACCGGCCGCGGCTCGGTGACGGCCGGCATCGCGCAGTCGATCGGGTTGCTGGGTCGCTCAGCGCTGTGGTTCGGCTCGATGTTGGTGCTGATTGGCGCCATCGATGCCCTGTACCAGAAGTTCGACCATGGAAAGAACCTGCGCATGAGCAAGCAGGAAATCCGCGATGAGATGAAGGAGAGTGAAGGCAACCCCGAGGTGAAAGGGCGCATTCGCCAGGTGCAGCAGGCGCAGTCACGTCGACGCATGATGGAAGAGCTGCCCAAGGCCGACGTGGTGGTGGTCAATCCCACGCACTTTGCGGTGGCGCTGCGCTACGACGACGGACGCATGGGTGCACCGCGAGTGATCGCCAAGGGCGTGGATGTTTTGGCGCAACAAATCCGACTTGTGGCGGGATCTCATCGCATTCCGTTGGTCGAGGCGCCGCCGTTGGCACGAGCCTTGTATGCAACGACTGAACTGGGTCGGGAAGTGCCCGCGTCTTTGTTCGTCGCGGTGGCTCAGGTACTTGCCTACGTGTACCAGCTGAAGCAAGCAGTGGCGCAGGGTGAGAGCGTTCCGGAAGCACCCAACCCGGAGGTCGATCCTGACCTGATGGGCCCTTATCGCGATGGATGACGAGTCAAAACCATGACGGGTGCAGATGTACTAGGCAATTTCAAATACTTGGCGCGACGGGGCATTGGCGCGCCGGTGATCATGCTGGCGATGCTCGGCATGCTGATGCTGCCGATGCCGCCGTTCCTGCTGGATATCCTGTTCAGCTTCAACATCGCGCTGTCGCTGGTGATCCTGCTGGCCGTGGTCTACGTGATGCGACCGCTGGAATTCGCCGCGTTCCCCACCGTGGTGCTGATGGCCACCTTGCTGCGACTGGCGCTGAACATCGCCTCCACCCGCGTCGTGCTGCTGCATGGACACGACGGCCCTGGCGCCGCCGGCAAGGTCATCGAGGCGTTCGGCGAGTTCGTCATTGGCGGCAACTTCGCGGTGGGTCTGGTGGTGTTTTCTATCATCGTGGTGATCAATTTCGTGGTGATCACCAAGGGTGCCACCCGCGTATCGGAAGTCACCGCACGGTTCACCCTGGATGCGATGCCAGGCAAGCAGATGGCGATCGACGCCGACCTCAACGCCGGCCTGCTCACCCAGGAACAGGCACGCGAGCGGCGCCAGGAAGTGCGCGAGGAAGCGGACTTCTACGGTTCGATGGACGGTGCATCCAAGTTCGTGCGTGGCGACGCCACCGCCGGCATCCTGATCCTTTTCATCAACATCATCGGCGGCTTCTTCGTCGGCGTGATGCAACACGGCCTGTCCGCTGCCGAATCGGCCAAAACCTATACCTTGCTGACCATCGGCGATGGCCTGGTCGCACAGGTGCCGGCGCTGATGCTTTCGGTCGCCGCGGCGATCATCGTTACGCGCGTATCCAAATCCCAGGACATGGGCCGACAGGTGATTGGTCAGGTGTTTGGCCAGCCGCGTGCGCTGGCCGTGGCGGCTGTGGTGCTGGGTGTGATGGGCGCGATCCCGGGCATGCCTAACGTGGCTTTCCTGCTGCTCAGCGCTACCTGCGCTGGCGTGGCCTGGTTGTTGCTCAAGCGCGAGCGCGAGACCCGCACCCGACTGGCCGAGGCGGTGGCCGAGGCACCCGCGGCCACCGCTCCGGCCGAGCGCATGGAGCTGGGTTGGGAAGACGTGACCAGCGTCGATCCGCTGGGCCTGGAAGTGGGCTATCGGCTGATTCCGCTGGTGGATGTACATCAGGGCGGCGAGTTGATGGGCCGGATCAAGTCGGTGCGCCGCAAGCTGTCGCAAGAGCTCGGCTTCCTGGTGCCGGCGGTGCATATCCGCGACAACCTCGACCTGGGCCCCAACACCTACCGGATCACCTTGATGGGCGTGCCGATGGGTGAGGCCGAGGTGCACAACGACCGCCTGATGGCGATCAATCCGGGCCAGGTGCACGGCACCCTGCAGGGCATTGCCACGCAGGACCCGGCGTTTGGTCTGGAAGCGGTGTGGATCGAAAGCGGACAACGCGAGCTGGCACAGAGTTACGGCTATACCGTGGTCGATCCGGCCACGGTGATCGCCACCCATCTGTCGCACATCCTGCAGGGTCATGCGCACGAATTGCTCAGCCACCAGGATGTGCAGCAGCTACTTGATCGCCTGGTCGCTTCTGCGCCCAAGCTGGTCGAGGACCTGGTGCCCAAGCGGCTGTCGCTGGGCGTGGTGGTCAAGGTGCTGCAGAACTTGCTGGCTGAGCGCGTGCCGATCCGCAACATGCGCAGCATCGTCGAATCCTTGGCGGAACACGCCGCTCAGAGTCAGGATCCCGGCGTTTTGAGCGCCGCCGTGCGGGTGGCGCTGGGTCGACAGATCGTGCAGGAGATCACCGGACTGGGCACCGAAATTCCGGTGATCACGTTGGCACCCGAGCTCGAACAGATCCTGCTTGGCTCGTTGGCTGGCGGTGGCGGTGTGGCCGGCGCCGCCGTGGAACCGGGCCTGGCCGACCGCTTGCAGCAGAGCGTGGCGGAGGCTGCGCGTCGCCAGGAGATGAGTGGCGAGCCCGCGGTTTTGCTGGTTGCGCCGCAGCTGCGGCCGTGGCTGGCGAGGTTCACGCGGCATGTGGCACAAAACCTGCACGTACTGGCTTACAACGAGGTGCCCGACAACCGCCGAGTGCGATTGGTCCAGGCACTGGGGCGATGAACAGGACGGATGACATGGTCACAGCCAGACACGACAGCACCGGAATTTCCCCCTCGCGGCACGACCGCCTGATGTTGGGCGCATGCCTGCGGAGCGAAACAGCATGAAAATCAAACGATTCGTGGCAGTCGACATGCGCCAGGCGATGCGCAATGTGCGCGAGGAGCAGGGGCCGGATGCGGTCATTCTGTCAACCCGGCGCATCGCCGAGGGCATCGAGATCATCGCCGCGCTCGACTATGACGAGGCGTTGATGCGGGAGGCCTCGCGCCAGGGCGCCCCAGAAGCAGAAGTACCGTCGGCGCGGCAGGATAGTCCGCCTTCGATGCCGCGTACGTCGTCAACACCGCCGCCGTTCGCACCACGCACTGCGCCGCAGCCATCCGCTGAAACTGTCGCGGCCAAGCCTGCTGCGCAACCGTCAGCGATCCGCGCCGCGCGCCGCGCCGCGTCTGCTGCGTCTGCTGCGGCGGCGGCGACGCCAGCGGCCACTGCGCCGGTGACCGAGCGCCCCGTGCTGGCACCGATGATGGAGCGCGCCGCGCAGGATACGGCGCAACTGCGCAACGAACTGGGCAGCATGCGCGAGATGCTGGAGATCCAGTTGTCCAGCCTGGCCTGGAACGACATGGAGCGGCGCCAGCCACTGCGTGCGCGAGTCTTGCGCGAGATGACCCGCATCGGCATTGATTCGGACGTGGCTCGGTCGCTGGCGGACGACCTCCCCGAACAGATCAGTGCCGAGCAGGCGCGCTACCTGCCGCTTGGCATGCTCAGCCGTCGCCTGGTGGTGAGCGGGCGCGGTGTGGTCGATGATGCGCCCGGGGTCACCGCGCTGGTCGGCCCTACCGGCGTAGGCAAGACCACCACCATCGCCAAGCTTGCGGCCCGTGCGGTGCTGCGGCGCGGTGCTGATGACGTGGCGCTGGTCAGTACCGACCACTACCGCATCGGCGCAGCAGCACAACTGGAACACTACGGCCGCCTGCTCGGCGTGCGCGTTTACCCCGCCTATGACGGCGAAAGCTTGCGCAAGGTGCTGGAACTCTTGCGCGGTCGCCATACCGTGCTGATCGACACCGCCGGCGTCGCCTGCAACGATCCGCGACTCAATCAGCAACTGAACATCCTCGCCGACGCCAACGAGCTGCGTGCCACTCTGGTGCTGGCGGCCAACACCCACGCGCAGTCACTGGACGATGCGGTGCGCGCGTATCTGCCGTTGAAACCACACTCGTGCATTTTGACCAAGCTCGATGAGGCCCCGAACCTGGGCGGCGCGCTGTCGGTGCTGATCCGCCATCGACTGCCACTGGATTACACCACCGACGGCCAGCGAGTGCCCGAAGACATCTGCGCGGCCGATGCGCGCGTGCTGGTGTGTCGTGCCGCGCAATCGCTGAAGAGAAACATCCCCGACGAAAACTTGATGGCCGAACGTTTTGGATTCGCGGTGGCCAACGCATGAACGGAGCACTTGCAATGGATCAAGCCTCCGGGCTGCAACAGATGTTGGCCCAGGCGGCAGGCCTACCCGCCGCGCAACCGACAGCTCCGACGGCCGTCCCCGCCAGCCACCAGGCCAGCAGCCTGCTTGGGGTCCGCTCGCAGGCACGTACGCCGTGCCGCGCGATTGCGGTGGCCGGGGGCAAGGGTGGCGTCGGCAAGAGCACCGTCGCGGTGAACCTGGCCATGGCGCTGTCGATGGCCGACCACAAGGTCGTGCTGCTGGATGCCGACATGGGCCTGGCCAACGTCGACGTGATGCTCGGCCTGACCCCGTCGCGCCATATCGGTCATCTGCTCGATGGCGAGTGCAAGCTGGAGGATCTGCTGCTACCGGCAGCGCGAGGTCTGCAGGTGGTGCCCGCCGGTTCTGGCACGCGTCGTCTGGCGCAACTGAACAATGGCGAGCATGCGGCGATCATCCGCGCCTTCGACGAACTGGTGAATCCGCCCGAGTATCTGGTGGTCGATACGGCCGCCGGCCTCGCCGACAACGTAACGATGTTCGCCGCGGCCGCCTCCGAGGTGATTCTGGTGGTGTGTGACGAGCCGGCATCGCTAACCGATGCCTACGGCCTGACCAAGGTGCTCAGCCGTGATTACGGCATTCGCCGGGTCCGCATGGTCGCCAACATGGTGCGCAATGAAGGCGAGGCGAGGGCGTTGCATCAAAAGCTGGCTCGGGTCAGCGACCGCTTCCTCGACGTGGTGATCGATTTCAGTGGATGGGTGCCGCACGACGAGCGTTTGCGCCAGGCCATCCGCAGGCAATGTGCCGTCGTCGACGTGTGGCCATCAAGCCATTCGTCGCAGGCATTCAAGAAATTGGCTGACCTGGTCGATAAGTGGGGGGAGCCTGATCGCACAGCCCTCGGCCGGATCGCTTTCTTTGGTGGTCAGGACGTACCGGTTGATGAGGTGCCGAGATGAGTGTGGCTTCGGAGTATCTACAAGTTTCCCGCGAAAGTGCCGATGAACTGGTTAAACGGCATGCGCCACTGGTACGACGGATCGCCTATCACTTGATGGGTCGATTGCCCGCCAGCGTCGACGTGGGGGACCTGATTCAATCGGGAATGATCGGTTTGTTGGAAGCATCGCGAAATTTTGCTCAAGACCGGGGCGCCAGCTTCGAGACGTATGCGGGAATCCGCATACGCGGCGCGATGCTGGATGAACTGCGCCGCACCGATTGGGCCCCTCGCTCGGTGCATCGCAAGACCCGTGAAGTGGCCGAGATGATTCGCAAGATCGAGACGGAAACCGGCGCGGAGGCGGATGAGAAAGAGGTCATCCGACGACTCGGGATCAGTGCGGAGGAGTATCACCAGGTGCTGGCCGATGCGGCTTGTGTGCGGCTGCTCAGCCTGACCGCATCGGATGATGGCGAGGACGGTGGGGTCATGGACGTGGCCGACGAGGGCAGCCTTGGGCCAGCGGAAAACATCGAGCGCGACGGCATGCGCGAGGCGCTGGCCGAGGCCATCACGAAACTGCCCGAACGCGAGCAACTGGTGATGTCGCTGTACTACGAGCAGGAGTTGAATCTGAAAGAGATCGGCGCAGTACTGGGGGTTAGTGAGTCGCGTGTCTGCCAGATCCATGGCCAGGCGGTTCTCCGGCTGCGCTCAAGACTCACCGGATGGCGCGCCTGACCGGCCGCGGCATCCGGCCATTTCAACGGCCGCAAAACTGGCCGTACCGCATGTGGAGAGAGAGTTGGACAAGAACATGAAAATACTGGTGGTGGACGATTTTTCCACCATGCGGCGAATCGTTCGCAACCTGCTGGTCGAACTGGGTTTCAGTGGTCCGCTGATCCACGAGGCCGACGATGGCGAAAGCGCGATCGCGATGCTGCGCAGCACCTCGTTCGACCTGGTGGTGACCGATTGGAACATGCCCAACATGACCGGTATCGACTTGTTGCGGGCGATCCGCGCCGAAGAGTCGCTCAAGGGCATGCCGGTGCTGATGGTCACCGCGGAAAACAACCGCGACCAGATCATCGCCGCTGCCCAGGCCGGTGTGAACGGCTACATCGTCAAGCCATTTACCGCAGTCACGCTCAAGGAGAAGCTCACCAAGATCTTCGAGCGCATCGCCGCCAGCGGGGCGAGCGCATGAACGCCGCGCACGTTCTCACCATCGGCGAGGCGCTTCCATCCGAACTACGTGACCTGCTGAACAGCCCTGAGGGCCCGGCCTTCGAGCAGGCGCTGGATGTGGTGGTGCGTCAGCGCGAGCAGGCCACGTTTCGAGCGCTTGGCCAGCTGGCACGCGACCTCCATGATGCCGTGCGTCGACTGGGCAGCGACCTGACCCAGGACGGCTTTGCCGTCAACGTCGCCGATGCCCATCAGTACCTGCAAGATGCGCTCGAGATGAGTGCGACCGCAGCCCACAGTGCCATCGATTTTGCTGAACGCCTGCGGCCCCAGGCCGAGTCGCTGACCATCAATGCGGCCGAAGTGCTCAAGTGGACGCAAGGCAGCAACGACCCTGCGGCGGTGCTCGCGCATGAGTCGGTGGAATTTGCCGATTGTTGTCGTGAGGGACTGGCCGACATGGTGGTCGCGCAGTCGTGGCAGGACCTCACCGGACAACGCATCAAGAAGGTCGACAATTTCATCGGCACGGTGGAATCGACTCTGCTGGAACTGGTGCGTTTGACCGGCGTACTTTCCGGCAGCGAGATACCGGTCAGCGCAGTTCGGGTATCCAGCCAGGAAGAAGCCGATCGCCTGCTCAGTGAATTCGGGTTTTGACGAGAGCCTGCTGATGACCCTCAAGCACCCCACGTTGTTATCGAAGGGCTGCCACGCAGCGCTGCGTGACTCAGCGCGCGCCCGGCTGGCAGGTCAAGCCGCGCGCTGTTGCGTGACGGCCATTCGACGGCAATTGGCGTGGCCGGGTCTGTTTGCGCGCATGCCCGCGTCATCACTCAGTCGTGGACGGGCGTCCATGCCTTCGTTTTTCCTTGGCCGGTGCGCAAACAATTCCCGGTGTGGGGCGTTTGGTGGTCATCAGCAGGCTCTGACGCAATGAACGCGGAATTTGACCTCGAGCTGCGCCAGGACTTCCTGGTCGAGGCGGGCGAGCTGCTGGAGCGACTGAGCGAGCAGCTTGTCGCGCTGGAAACTTCGCCACGCGACAGCGAATTGCTGAATGCTGTGTTCCGTGCGTTTCACACGGTCAAGGGCGGCGCCGGTTTCCTGGCTCTAACGCCGATGGTGCTGTTGTGTCATCACGCCGAGGATCTGCTTAATGAAGCGCGCAATGGCAAGGTGTCGCTGGACGCCGGCCACATGGATGCGCTGTTGCAGGGGTTGGACCTGCTCAACGACATGATGGCCGGAGTCGGTGCCGACACACCATTGGTGATGCCGCCACCGGCCCTGTTGCAGTGCTTGTTGCCGCGTGCCGTCAACCTCGTGGCGACGGCGACGGCGCCGTCGCCGGTTGCGCCGGCCATTGACGGTGCTCCCGTTGACGATGACGAATTCGAGGCGCTGCTGGACAGCATGTACGGCAACGCCGCACCCGGCACGGTCGAGCCGGCAGCGGTTGCGTCGGTGCCGGTCGCGTCGGCACCGGGTGCGGCCATCGACGACGATGAATTCGAGGCCATGCTCGATAGTCTGCACGGCAAGCCCGCAGCAGCCGCCGTCGCTCCGACGCCGGTGGCAGCGACTGATGCTGTGCCCACGCCAGCGGCCCGACACGCCGTGCCAGCAGAAAACTCGGTGCGGGTGGATACCGCAAGACTCGACTTGCTGGTGAATTACGCCGGTGAACTGGTGCTGGTGCGCAACCGCCTGCTCAGCCTGGCCGCGCGCCTCGGAGATGAGGCGCTGGCGACGGCTGCCGGCGAGCTGGACCGGGTGACCGATGACTTGCAGAACGCCGCCATGGGCATGCGCATGCAGCCAGTGGGGCGATTGTTCCAGCGCTTCCCGCGCATCGTGCGCGATCTGGCCCGTCAGTTGGGCAAGGATGTGGAGCTGGTGCTGGAAGGCGAGGGTACCGACCTCGATCGTGGTCTGGTCGAAGCACTGGCCGATCCGCTGATCCACCTGCTACGCAATGCGCTCGACCATGGCGTGGAAATGCCCGCCGACCGCGAACAGGCTGGCAAGCCACGCAAGGGGCGCATCTGCCTGTCGGCAAGCCAGCGCGGCGAGCGCATCGTGATCTCGGTGAGTGACGATGGCCACGGCATGGACCCGGAGATCCTGCGTCGCAAGGCGATCGAGAAAGGTTTGCTCGACAGTGTCCAGGCAGCGCGCCTGAGCGAAGGGGAATGCTACGAGCTTATTTTCCGGCCCGGCTTCAGCACCGCTGCCGCCGTGTCGGACATCTCCGGCCGTGGCGTCGGCATGGACGTGGTGAAGACCCGTGTGGCCGAACTGGGTGGCACGTTGCGCGTGCAGTCGCGGCTGGGACAAGGCAGCGAACTGGAACTTACCGTGCCGTTGACCCTGGCGGTACTGCGCGTGCTTATGGTGCGCGTCGAAAAACGTCTGCTGGCGTTGCCGTTGGGTAATGTGGAAGAAGTGTTTGAACTTGCCGACGGCCAGGATCGCCAGCTCGACGGGCGCCTGGTTGCCGACCACCGCGGGCGTGCTTTGCCACTCGCGGACCTTTCCCTGTGGGTCAGCGTCGAGCCGGGTTTAGCGCGGCACGTGGTGGTGTTGCACATCGGCCATCAGCGGATCGGCTGCCTGGTGCACGAGGTGCTGGGTCGCGAGGACGTCATCGTCAAACCGCTCGGCCCGCTGTTCGCCGAGGTCTCCGGCATCGCTGGTGCCACGGTCACCGGTGATGGCCGGCTGGCCCTGGTCATGGATCTGGCCGGCCTGGTTACAGGCACCGGCCTGCTGTTCGCATCGTCGCAATCGGAAGGCTGATCGGCATGGACAGAGTCAGCACCATCGGTACGATCCTCGGTTTTGTGGTGATCATCGTAGGGACCGTCCTCAAGGGCTCGACGGTGGGAGCGCTGTGGAACCCGGCCGCGTTCGTGATCGTGTTTTTCGGCACGCTGGCGGCGCTGCTGGTGCAGAACCAGGGCAAGGTAATGAAGCACGCGATGTCGATGTTGAAGATGGTCTACCGGCCGCCGCAGCACCGGCCGCACGACCTGATCAGCCGCATCGTGGGCTGGAGCGAGATCACCCGTCGCCAGGGCCTGCTCGGGCTGGAGCCGCAGATCGACGCGGAGCGCGACCCGTTTATCAGCAAGGGTTTGCAGATGCTGGTCGACGGCGGCGAACCGGACACCATCCGCAGCGCGCTGGAAGTGGATCTGGATACGCGTGAGGCGGTCGACCTGGCCGGCGCCAAGGTTTACGAGAACGCCGGCATTTATTCACCGACCCTCGGCATCATCGGCGCGGTGATGGGGCTGATGGCGGTGATGCAGAATCTTTCCGACCCCAGCAAGCTCGGCCACGGCATTGCCGCGGCCTTCGTGGCCACCATCTACGGCGTGGCGCTGGCCAACATGTTCATGCTGCCGATGGCGGCGCGACTGAAAACCCTGGTGGGCAAGCAATCGCAGATGCGCGAGATCCTGATCGAGGGACTGGTGTCGATCGCGCAAGGGGACAACCCACGCCAGATCGAAACGCGCCTGCAGGGCTATGTCGCGTGAGGAAGCACAAACACGAGGAGCATTTGAACCACGAGGCGTGGGCAATCCCCTATGCCGATCTGATGACTTTGCTGCTCGCTTTCTTCGTGGTCATGTACGCCGTATCGGTCGTCAACGAAGGCAAGTACCGGGTAATGTCCGAGTCATTGATTCAGGCATTCAACGGCACCACCAGCGCCATTGCGCCACCGCCTCCCGCGCCTAGCAAGGCGAACACCGCTGCTCTCATGTCGGTTGACCGGTCCGCGGCCAGTTTCGTTGCGCTGCCGATACCGATGCACTCGGCGTCTGCTGCAAGCGGCCGTCCGGTACCCGGGCAGCAGGACCTTGACACCATCGCGGATCAGGTTCGCCGTGCGCTGCAGCCGCTGATCGATCGTAAGTTGGTGGTGGTTCGCCACAAGAAGGATTGGCTGGAGATCGAGATCCGCACGGATATCCTGTTCCCCAGCGGGGTCGCCCAGCTTTCCGTTTCGGCGGACTCGGTGTTGCAGAGCCTCGCCACGATTCTGGCCCGTTTCCCCAACCCGTTGCGGGTAGAGGGTTTCACCGACAACGTGCCGATCAGTACGCCGCAGTTCCCTTCGAACTGGGAGCTGTCGGCCGCGCGCGCTGCCAGCGTGGCGCGGCTGTTCGCGTTGAGCGGGGTGGCACCGGACCGACTCGGCATCATCGGTTGGGGTGAAGTGCGACCGTTGGCCGACAACGCGACGGCCGAAGGACGTAACCAGAACCGGCGCGTGCTGGTGGTCGTGATCAATGCGGCGAAGGATGATCGGCGCGAGCACACCGATGCGGGTCACCTGCGCGAGATCGCCGGGCCGAGTGCACCAGTACCGGCGATCAACAATTTGTCGACGCTGCCGTCCGAGCATGCTGCGCCGGTGCCGGCTGACGATCGCACCGGACTGCCGCTCGTGCCCTCGATGATCGCGGCGGCGCCGGTCGATTCCGAACCGGCCGCGCCGGCGGCCAGCGAAACATCGAGCGCGATGACGCAACATATCAGTCCGGATCGGTGAGAACGATGAATCCAATTTTTGATCGTGGAAATTTCTCATGAGCGCCGCTGCTTCCGCTTCCGCTCTGGTGCAGGCTGATCAGCACTGGCTGTCGTTCCAGATAGGCGTCCAGTTGTACGCCGCTCCGTTGGCTGCGGTTAAGGAGGTGATCCGCGATGGCGAGATCACGCCGGTTCCCGGTTCCGCGGTCGACGTGCTTGGCGTGCGCCACTTGCGCGGGCGCATTGTGCCGGTGCTGGATGGTTGCCGGCGGATGGGCGTTCCGCCACCGCCGACCGATCCGGCCAGCGTGCGCATCATCATGTTGGCGCACGCCGGCCAATTGGTCGGATTGCGGGTGGACGCGGTCGGCGAGCTGTTGTGTACTGAGGGCATGGAGATCGAGCTGCCGCCGCCGGGACGGGCCAGCCGCAGCGACGATCCGGTGACCGGCGTGCTGTCCTGGCACGGCGGATTTGTGGCGTTGCTTGATGTATGCCGGCTGTGTCGGCTCAGTGGAGAAGGTGCGCATGTGGATTGACATCGGGGTTGGCGTCCTGCTTCTGCTGGCGCTGGTTCAGTCGGCCCTGTTGTTCCACCTGTGGCGGCAATCGGCGCAGTTCAAGCAACACATCCAGATGATGTCGCATGGTGCCTCGCACGCGTTCACCGACGTGCCGACCTCGATGTTGGTCACTGCGCTGGGACGGCTGGAGCGGCAGATGCGTCAGATCGAGCAGGAACCACCGCCGACTCGCCAGTCCTACGAACTGGCGCAGCAACTGGCGCGCGAAGGCGCCGACGTCGAGCAACTGGTCAGCCGTTGCGGCTTGTCGCGTGACGAGGCCCGGCTGGTCATGCAGATGCATCCCGCCAATCCTTGAGTTTATCGCTGGCTTATTCTTCGGCCGCGTCGTAAATGGTTGCCAGGACCGACGCGGCAGACGCATAGAGCTGCACCGGTACGTCGTCGCTCAGACGCAATGCGGCCAGCAACGCGGCAATCTGTGCGTCATGGTGCAGCGGCACGCCGAGTTCCTTGGCACGGGCCAGCAACAGCTCAAGCGACTCGGCCGGCATCGGTTTGGCTTCGTCGCTGCCGCTGGACAGGCGTAGGCTGACGCGACGACGTGGCGGTGGGGTATTCATGCGATCGCCTTCAGTAGCAGCGCACTGCTGTTGCCCGGGGATTGAGGTACGCCGACCTGGCAGGTCAGCTGATCGAGCAGTACGCCGCAGGCCGCCAGTCGCTGCCGCAACGGGGTGAACTGGCGCTCCAGTCGTTGTGCCGTTTCGATCCGTTCGGCCCACAGGCGTACCGACAGCCGCGGTTCGCGCAGTTGCAGTTCGCCCTGGACGGGTCCCAGCGCCGGCAGATCCAGCGCGAAGCCCAGGGTCCAGCCCTGGCCGCCATCGACGGTGTCGGTGCTGTGTTCCAGCTTGATCTGCAAAATGTCGTGGCCATCCTTGCCCAGCAACGGAATCTCGACGATCCAGGCCGAGGCCTGGTTGGCGCTGGCGTCCAGCTGCGCCACCTCGATCCGCGCCAGCGCGGCCTTGACGTCACCGTGAAGACGGGTGAGCAGCGCTTTAACGTCATCTGTGCCGGACATCAGCGGCAGCGGCAGGCGCGCCTGTGGCTGCAGGCCGCGCTGCAGCAGCGGCGGATCGATGTCGCCGCGGGCCGAGGGTGGCGGCGCTGCGGCACGCTGGTCGAGCAGGCCGGCCAAGCGGAGCAGAGCGCCTTTCCAATCGTCGCGGGCCAGGTCAGACGGCCCGCCATGTGACCTGAGCAGGCGAGATTCGAAGAACAGGCCGCTGCGACGGATCGCCTCGCGTAATCCATCGCCACGGGTGATGTCCGACGGGGTGCGTAGCGCCTGCTCCAGGATCGCCAGTGCCGTGCGCACGTCTGACGGCAACTGACGCAAGGCCGGTCGTTGGGCCAGTCTTGTCAGCGTAGTCAGCAGCGGCGCGTAGCCACTCTGTTGGGGAAGTCTTTCGCGCAACATGCGCTGGAAGGTAGGGTCAGCCGTCTGCGAAAGAACCTCTAACAGCGGTTGCGCACCCAGGCTCAGCACGCGCACCTGGAATTGCGCAGGCAACTGGCTGTGTGTGACGTCTGCCTCGACCGTGAGTGCGCCGACCTGGAGCACCAGCAGCCCCTGCGGATTCACCCCCAACGGTCGCGCCGCCAGCACCGCGCCGATACGCCAGCTCTGGGCGGTGGTGCCGGAAGCGGCACCTGCCCAGGTAAGCGCAGCAAGACTGATCGGTGGAATGTTCAAGCAGGGGTCCTGCGCGAGGCGCGGGTGTGGGCAAGGGGGCGGTCATAAAGGCCATCGGCCGTTTTCGAGAATACTTGAGGGTCCTTTTTGCGCAACTTGCCGGAGGCTTGCGCGCTGCTATCTGACTTCGGGTTGTCGATCAGCACTAAAGCGATCCGCCGACCGGCCGATAGACAGGACATGAGGCGCATCCAGCGCGACGGGGTCGACGGCATGGGC
>CAJDWA010000041.1_pt1 | contig 16450 bp, 19 predicted proteins | sample 7391461 | NCBI WGS metagenome assembly CAJDWA01 (sample SAMEA7055726, study PRJEB34461) | soil metagenome | biome: terrestrial ecosystem; feature: Peninsula; material: soil | place: Antarctica | collected 2016 | reverse complement strand
CAGCATTTCGTGGACGCGCTGCTCGTAGCTGCGCAGTTGTGGCAAGTCACGCGTGGCGTGCTCGGAAAAATACAGGGTCGACCGCAGCGGCCGCTGCAATCCACCCACGATATACAGCGTCCCCGATGTCAAGGTGTAGAGCTTGTCGGTGGTCAGGTCGACCCGCGTGGCATGCAGCCAGCGACTGCTCGCCACGATCAACGGCACCAGCACCAGCACCAACACAACCATGCCCGCATACAACAAGCCGCGTCGGCTCAGTCGCAGGCGCAGCGGCTTGGTGAAAACCCGGGGCAGGCGCAGGCGCGGCATCGGTCAGCGCGTCCTCTTCAGGTCGAGCAGCAGCACGCCGGCAATCAGCCAGCCCAGCGCGCTGAGCAGGAAATACAGCAAGTCGCGCAGATCCAGCACACCGCGTGAAATCGCCTCGAAATGTCGGAGCATCGACAAATGCGCCACCGCATTGATCAAGCGGCGTGGCAGCGTGCCCTGGAAAAAATCAAGCACCTGCGGCTGTCCCACCAGTATCAGCAACACGCACACCAGCGCAGTGAGGATAAAGGCCACTACCTGGCTGCGGGTCAGCGCCGACAGACAAGCGCCAATGGCGACGAAATTTCCAGCCATCAGCCAGCTGCCCAGATAGCCGGCCAGGATCACCCCATTGTCCGGTGAGCCGAGGTAATTGACCGTGACCCAGATCGGGAACGTCAGCGCCAGCGCCAGCCCGATGAACAACCACGCCGCCAGAAACTTGCCCAGCATCGCCTGCCACAGCGTCAACGGCAGGGTCAACAGCAGTTCGAGCGTGCCCCCTTTGGTCTCCTCGGCCCACATGCGCATGGTGATCGCCGGCACCAGGATCAGGTACAGCCACGGATGCATCACGAAGAACGGCTGCAGGTCGGCCAGTCCACGCTCGTAAAAATCCCCGACATAGAAGGTGAGGATGCCGGCCAACACCAGGAAGATCACCAGGAATACATAGGCGACCGGCGTCACGAAATAACTACGCAATTCGCGTCGCAGCACGGCGTTGACAGGACTCATGTGCGCGCCCCGATCGTGGCTTCGTCGCTGCTGGTGATCTGTCGGAATACCTCGTCCAGACGGCCGCGCTCGAGCTGGATTTCGGAAACTTCCAGGCCCTGCTCGCGCAACAGCGTCTGGACCGGTTCGAGTATCCGCTCGCCGGGTTTCGGAAATATCGTGATGCGCCCGTCCAGCGGATCGATCTCGATCCCTGACACTTGTGGCAAGCGACCAAGCATTTCCTGTGACATGCCGCTACCCGGTGCACTGAACGACACTGCGCCGTGATAACGCGAGCGCGCCTCCAGCTCGGCCGGCGTGGCGTCCGCCAGCAGCTTGCCGCGCGCGATGATCACCACGCGGTTGCACAGCGCATGCACTTCTTCCAGCAGATGGGTGGAGATCAGGATCGTGCGGTCGCGTGCCATCACGTCGATCAACTGGCGCACCGCGTGTTTCTGATTTGGATCGAGGCCATCGGTGTGTTCGTCGAGCATCAGCACCGGCGGATCGTGCAGGATTGCCTGAGCCAGCCCCACGCGCCGACGCAGCCCTTTGGACAGCGTATCAATCCCCAACCCCAGCACGTCATCCAGTTGCAACTGCTGCACCACCGCGTCGAAACGTCGGTAGCCCTCTTCTGTCTTGAGCCCGCGCATGCGCATGATGAACTGCAGGAACTCGCGCACCGTCATCTCGCCGTAACTTGGCGCACCTTCAGGCAGATAGCCCAGAGCGCGCTTGGCCTTCAGCGGCTCGCGCATCACATCGTGGCCGCACACCCGCGCGCTTCCCGATGTCGGCACCAGAAATCCGGCGATCATGCGCATCGCGGTGGTTTTGCCGGCGCCGTTGGGACCGAGCAGGCCGAGCACCTGGCCAGGCTCGACGCGAATGCTCAGCGCGTCCACTGCCATCAGGTTGCCATAGCATCGGGTGAGCTTGTCGGTTTCGATCATGTCCGCTGACAGGTTGTGGCCGGGCTAGCGGCAAGTATGCCGGCAGCCGCTGATGACACCGCGTGTCCTCTGGAATGTACCGCAAGAGCCGGTAGTCCGGGCGATGTACAAAACCGGCTACTCCGACTCCGCCAAACAAAAGGCCCTCCCGCGACGGAAGAGCCTTTGTCATGACGCATTCGCGGCGCGTTATTCGGCGCTGCTGGCGTCCGCTGGAGCCGTGCTTTCCGCCGGTGCTGGCGCCGAGCCGGCTGCGGCCGGTTGGCTGCTTTCAGCATCAGTGGCCGGTAGCAGACCCGCTTCCTGCTCCGGTGTTTGCGTCGGCGCTTCAAGCAGCGGCAGGGACACCTGGTGCCTGGCGTAGGAGGTAATGGCGCCGGTGGCGTCCTTCACTCCCGGTGTGACCACGACGTCATACGGCGGGTTGAGATTGCTGTCGAACTTGTAACCATGGGTCTGTGCGTACGCAGTCAGCATCTTCACAGTCTGCGGTACGCCATTGAAAGTGCCGTCCCAGATGCCTTGCAACGTGGCCCCACCGAACGCCAGCATGGCGTGCACGTCGCCCTCGATTACCAATCGGCCGAAGCGATCGTGACTTCCGGCGAGCGATACGACCCCGCCCGAGACACCCGCTGTGGTGCTGGCCGGTGCCGGCTCTGGCGCAGCGGTGAGCGACGGCGCGACTGGCGAAGTGAGCTGCTCGCTCTGACCATTGATGGTGAGTGTGCTGGAGTCGATCGGCAGCGCGACATCGAAGTCAAAGTCCGGGTCGCCATAATTGGTGACAAACAAGACCGCTGGGCCGGTGACGTTCACGCCCAGCTTCTTCGCCTGAGCCCTCAGCGTGGTGTCCGCCTCGGTCATGATGTCGTCCAGTGCATCGGTGCCGCCCTTGCTGCGGTCGATGTGACGCGTCACGAACAACACGGGAGTGGGCTGCGACTGCACGATCTTCGGCATCAAGCCGCTGTAGTCCACGTTGGCCACGCCAGCGAGCACGTTTTGCAGGTTGTTCAAGCTGAACTGGATGAACGAGTCGGGTTCGCCGTGGATGTACAGATTGGCGAACCGGTTGATCAGATTCCAACCGTACTTGACATCGTAGGCCCAGGTGACCTCGGTCAGCCGTCCGTGTCCCTGGCGTTCGAGATCAAGGGTGAAATGCTTGTCGAGGCCACGCCAGTTGTTGTCCAGCTTCCAGACGATGGTCGCGTCCTCGGTGTTGCTGTCGATCTGGTCGAACTCCGGCGTCGCGCTGGCGATGGTCAGGCCACCGTCACCCAGCTTGGGATCGGAGCTGGTCCAACTGATCTCGGCACCCGGCCCGTAAGCTTTCCCCGAATACTTGAACTGCACATTGCTGTCCATCGACTGCAGCACTGAGTAGTCCGGAAACCTCCGGAAATTATCCAGCACGTCATAGACCTGACGTATGTCCTTGCCGATGACCAGTTGGCGTTCCACATGGCCACTGGAGGGCATGACCACGGCTGCCAGGACACCAATCACCGCAACGATGACCAGGGCAACCAGAAATTCAAAGACACGCATCATTCCAGAATTCTCCGAAGCGTCTTTACGCCAGACCTTTAAGTGTGCCCCATCAGTCGCACGGCCCACCCCAGGGGGCAGTGGAAGGGGTCGGCAAACGCCGAAGCCCCCGATATTACTTGCTCACGGGTTCGAACGCTATCCATCGTCAATGCCAATTTGCCGCCGGACGATGAACGCCGTGTGCGCGCGTAAAAACACGCACCCGGCTCAGACAATACCCAGCTCAAGCGCCTTCAGCACGGCGCGCGTGCGGTCGCGTACGCCAAGCTTGGAAAGGATGTTGGAAACGTGGTTTTTGACGGTGCCTTCGGCAACCTTCAACGAGTTGGCAATTTCCTTGTTGCTGTAGCCACCGGACAACAGACGCAGAATCTCCGTCTCGCGCTCGGTCAGCGGATCGGGCTGCTCCAGGCTGGTGAACTGGTTTTGCATCCTGGCCACTCCAGCCATCAAGCGCTGAGTGACCATCGGCGCAACCAACGAACCACCGGCCGCTACTGTGCGCACGGCCTCCACCAGTTGTTCCAGCGAAACGTCTTTCAGCAGGTAACCGCGCGCACCGGCCTTGAGGCCTTGCAGCACCAGTTGGTCGTCGTCGAACGTGGTCAGGATGATCGTGGGCGGCAGCTCGTTGCGCGCCGACAGCGCCTGCAGCACTTCCAGCCCGTTCATGTTTGGCATGCGCAGGTCCAGCAGCATCACGTCCGGCTTGATCCGCGGAACTTCCAGCAAGGCCTGCGCCCCATCGGCACACTCGGCCACCACACGAATATCCTCGGCCAGGTCCAGCAACGAGCGGACACCCTGCCGTACCAGGTTCTGGTCATCAACGAGACAAACGGAAATCATCACTAATCCTCGGTCATGTGTGACTGAAGGTATGGCGTGGAAGCCAGCGGATCACTCCCCTCGGAGCGCGACGCAATTCTTGCACAGCACGCTGGTACAAGCGGCCTACATTACGACACATTCAATGCCGGCGGCTCAAATCTCGACGGCGCATGCGCCAGTGCGGTCTGCTCTCCCAGCGGCAAGCGCACGGTCAACGCAAAACCACGACTCAACCCCGTGTCCAGGGTCACACTGCCGCCGAACTCGGCCAGCCGTTCGCGCATCCCGGACAGGCCATTACCCTCTTCCAGCTCATCCACGCCGCGGCCATCGTCGCGGGCATGCAGGCCCAGTTGGCCGGCTTCAGCATAGGCAAAATTGAGCCACAGGTTGCGCGCACCAGCATGACGCGCCGTATTGGTAATGATTTCCTGCGCGCAGCGCAGCAATACCTGGGCGCGCCGCGGATCTTCCACGCTGAACCGCGGCGGCATCACCACGTGCACGTTCAACCCCGGCACTGCGTCGGTCAGGCTGCGCAGCGCCTGGGTCAGGTCGATCGAATCGTCCTGACGCAATTCGCTGACAACCTCGCGCACGTCGGCCAGCAGTAGCTTGGCGGTACTCTGCGCCTTGCGCACATGCGCTCCGGCGGCCTCGTTGGTGAGGTGACTGGCCACTTCCAGGTTCAAACTCAGCGCCGTGAGGTGGTGGCCGACCAGATCGTGCAGGTCGCGGGCGATCCGCATGCGCTCGGCGATTCGGCTGGACTCGGCCAGTAGGGCTCGCGTGGCGCGCAGTTCGGAATTGAGCCGTCGTTGCGCCTCGCGTAGCTCGGCCTGTTGACTGGCCACGGTCGAGGTAACGAACACCAGCACTGAAATGCCCAGGTAAATGCTGGCTTGCAGGAAACCCATGCCGATACTGTGGTCGTACTCCGGAAACGTGGCGAAAACTGCCACCAGACTCAAATGCTGCAGCACCAGCCAGAACGCCGCCAGCCACAGCGGCAACAACCACGGCAGCACCAGCGACGCGACCACCATCAACATGGCCGAAAGTCCGCTGTGGCTGTACCAGCCGACCGCCACTGCCGCCGCCGTCATCAAGGTCAGCCCCAGCAATTTCAGCGCGGGATAGCGTCGCGACCCAAGGTTGCTGGTCAGCAGCCAGTACATCAGGCCAAAGATCAGGTAGCACAATGTCCACAGCAGCAGCGCGAAGTTGGGCCCGTGCGGCTGGTGCAACGCGGTGACCCGCGCGGTAGCCCAGTTCGTGACCAGCGGCGTACCCACCGACAGGTAGGTGAAGAAGCCGGCGTAGCGAAGCAGGCGAATGTGGTTGAGAAATGGCCAACGCATGGGTTGCATCATTGAGTGTGCCGGCCTTTCGCGCAATGCGCGAGAAGTCATGGCTGACGCCCGTGCGGGCCGGTTTACGAAGCTTTTACACTTGCCGGGCTGATGTAAGCGCCACGGGCGCATGGCATAATGCGCCACTGCGAGATCGACTCGTCGACCTCACGCCCTGAATCCACCACTGCGGAGCAACGAATGGCCCTTGCCATCCGCGACGTGCGCGAGCACGACCTGGATGCCGTGCTGGCGCTGAACAACGCCGCCGGTCGCTCCATCCTCGCCCTCGACACCAGCCGTCTGCGCTACTTCTTCGAGCACGCAGACTATTTCCGCGTTGCCGAAATCGACGATCACCTGGCCGGCTTCCTGATCGCACTGCGCGAAGGCCACGACTACGACAGCCCGAACTACCGCTGGTTCGCCGAGCATTACCCGCAGTTCGCCTACATCGACCGCATCGTGGTCGCAAACGCCTACCGCCGTCACGGCCTGGGTCGGATCTTCTACTCCGACGTGCACAGCTATGCTGAAGTACGCGTGCCAGTGCTCACCTGCGAGGTATTCCTGGAGCCGCGCGATGACGTGGTGGTGCTGTTCCACGGCACGTACGGATTCCAGGAGGTCGACCAGCAGAAAATGGGCCCCGATGGCCCGCAGGTCAGCCTGCTAGCCAAGGAGCTGCCCAGTTACGCCTATGTTCGTGATACTTGGCTCGATCACGGTGGCCTGCCCGATGTTCCGTGGCTGACCGAACGCGCATGCGTACCCGATAACGGTTTCGGCCAACTCCGCGCTGCCGGCGAACGCTATCCGTGAGTAAGAGTCTGCCTTCATCTTGCAAGTACTCCGCGTTGCGCCCGAGCGTCGACCAGGCGCAACCTGAAAGTTCGGATCTGTTTGGCCGCAGAGCCGCGTCATCACTCAATCGTGTATCGACATACACTCCTTCGCTCTTGCTTGCCTTGCGGGCAAACAGCTCCTGGCGCGAGGCATTTGGAATATGAAGGCAAGCTCTGTGATGGATTCTTCTGACGCTTGTGATTTGCGCTTTGGTCAGGTCGGTATCGCCTGCGTGAGGGTGCGCCGGGTCGACGCCGCCGCGCTGTGCGACGAGTTGGAGCGGCGCGTGCGTGCGGCACCACAGATGTTCTCCCGGGCCGCCGTGGTGCTGGACTTGAGCCACCTGCTCGACCTGCCTGACGACGGCACCGTGGACGCGCTGCTGGAAGCGGTGCGCAGCGCTGGCATGCTGCCAGTGGGGCTGGCCTATGGCACCAGCGCGACCGAGGCGCTGGCCAAACGCATGGGGCTGCCGCTGATCGCCAAGTTCCGCGCGGCCTACGAGCCGGCAACGACTGCGCCGGCCGCATCCGTTGCACCACAGCACGCCGTACCGGCAGAGCCCGCGGCGCCGCGCGAACCGATCCTTTCTGCGCCAGCCGCCGGCAGCCACCAGGGCGCCGAACACCATGCAGGAACGGTGCGCTCCGGCCAGCAGGTCTACGCACGAGATTGCGATTTGATCATCACCGGCGCGGTGGCCAACGGCGCCGAGGTGATTGCCGATGGCAACATCCATATTTACGGTGGCCTGCGCGGTCGCGCCATGGCTGGCGCGCAGGGCGACGAGAAGGCCCGTATCTTCGTCTCCGACTTTCGCGCCGAACTGGTGGCGATTGCCGGGCAATACCGTGTGTTCGAGCAGATTCCGGCCGAACTCGAGGGTCAATCCGTGCAATGCTGGCTGGAAAGCGAAAAGCTGTTGATCGCCAGGCTGTGATCATCCACAACACGTTGTACACAACAAAAACAATCACGCGGAGATGGGCCCTTGAGTGCTGAGATTATCGTTGTCACCTCCGGCAAAGGCGGCGTCGGCAAGACGACGACCAGCGCCTCTCTCGCCACCGGCCTGGCCATGGCCGGCAAAAAAGTCGCGGTGATTGACTTCGACGTCGGCCTGCGCAACCTCGACCTGATCATGGGCTGCGAGCGTCGCGTGGTGTATGACTTCGTCAACGTCGTCAACGCCGAAGCCACGCTGAAGCAGTCGCTGATCAAGGACAAACGCTACGACAACCTGTTCGTGCTGGCGGCGAGCCAGACCCGCGACAAGGACGCGCTGACCGTGGAAGGCGTCGAGAAGGTACTCGATGGCCTGTCCGAGATGGATTTTGATTACGTCGTCTGCGACTCCCCAGCCGGCATCGAGAAAGGTGCGCACCTGGCCATGTATTTCGCCGATCACGCGGTGGTGGTGGTCAACCCGGAAGTCTCCTCGGTGCGCGACTCGGACCGCATCCTGGGCCTGCTCGCCAGCAAGACCCGGCGTGCTGAGAAAGGCGACACCCCGGTCACCCAACATCTGCTGCTGACCCGCTACAACCCGGCTCGCGTCGCCATCGGCGAGATGCTCAGCGTCAAGGACGTCGAGGAAATTCTCGGCATCAACGTGGTCGGCGTGATCCCCGAGTCGGAGAACGTGCTGACCGCCTCCAACAACGGTATCCCAGTCATAGTCGACACCAATTCACATGCAGGCCAGGCCTACGGCGATACCGTGGCCCGCATCCTTGGCGAGGAGCGCCCGCTGCGCTTCGTCGAAGTGCCGAAGAAAGGCTTTCTCCAGCGCGTGTTCGGAGGTTGATCACGATGGGTATTCTCGATTTTCTTAAACGCAAGCCCGAAGCTACTGCCAGCGTGGCACGCGAACGCCTGCGCATCATCGTGGCGCAGGAGCGCTCCACCCGCGGTGGACCGGACTACCTGCCAATGATGCGCAACGAATTGCTCGAAGTGATCAAGAAGTACGTCCACGTCGACCTTGAAGCGATCAACATCAACTTCGAACGCGACAGCGGCCACGAAATTCTCGAACTCTCGGTCACCCTGCCCGAAGGCAAGCCGATAGCCAAGAATGAAGCCAAGACCGGCTGAGCAAGAGCCGCTGAGCAGGACTGACTCGATCGGCACACACTCATTTCCCGGACGGGCAATTCAGGCGGCCCGTCCCATTTCCCCGACAGATCTAGCCGCGCAACGCGCACGCCTATGCACTCCGCCAGCCATCCCATCGCCAGTGATCCGGCCAGCACCGTGATGCGCTTGGGCGAGATCGGTTTCGATGCACCGGCAGCACTGCTCGGCCGCTTCGGTCTGCAGCTTCGGCGCGTGCCCGCGGAAGCACCGATCCCCGGCAGCTTCTGGGGCGACGAAGAGGCCGGCATTATCGGCACCACGGTGTACGCACGCGACGACACCCCGGTTCACTCGCTGCTGCACGAAGCCGGCCACCTGATCGTGCTGCCGCCCGAAAAACGCCTGGCCGTGCACACCGACGCCACCGATTCGATCGAGGAAGAGGACGCCACCTGCTATCTGCAGATCTTGCTCGCCGACGAACTGCCCGGCGTGGGGCGCGCGCGATTGATGACCGACATGGATGCGTGGGGTTACTCGTTCCGGCTCGGCTCGACCCGCGCCTGGTTCGAGCAGGATGCCGAAAACGCACAGGCATGGCTGCGCGAACGTGGTCTGCTCAACGACGCGACACGTTGAGGTCCCCAGGCACATACCAACGCCAGGCTTCATCGGCTGCACGGCTGATCCCAACGCGCCCCGTCGACACCGGTTCGCGTGGCGGTGGCGTGCCGTCGTCGACAATGCGAAACCCGCCCTTGCCGGTCACCAGGTCGATACCATCGTGTGCGCCGCTGATGCCCATCGCCTGAGTCAATCGCGCTGGACCACTGCACAAATCACGATCCCGATGCGCCTTCGGTCGCAGCACACGCATCGTCTCCAACCCACTCAGCGGCGCCAGCGCGCGCAACAGCACAGCGATGCCCTCGTCCACCTCGCCGCACACGGCGTTGCAGCACCAGTGCATGCCATAGCTGAAATACACGTACATGTAGCCCGCTGGCCCGAACATCGTCGCATTGCGTGCGGTCTTGCCTCGATAGGTATGCGCGGCCGGATCGATTGACCCGCAATACGCCTCGGTTTCCACGATGCGCCCGCTGCGTCCATCGGCGCCAACCAGTACCTTGTTCAGCAACGCCACGGCAACCTCGCGCGAATCGCGCTGGTAGAACGCGCGTGACAGAACCTTGCCGTGCGTCACCTGCACCACCCCGCCAAGATCATTCGGCTGCGCTGGGAACAACGTAAGTCCCGACATCCGCGCGGAAAGCAATCGCCATCCGGTTCCAGCCATTGATGGCGATGATGGCCAAGGTCAATTCCACCAGGCTCTTTTCGTCGAACTCCTCGCGCACCTGCGCATACAGTTCATCGGACAGATCTTTGGTAGCCACTTGGGTGACCGCTTCGGTCCAGGCCAGTGCGGCACGTTCGCGCGCACTGTAGAACGGCGCTTCGCGCCATGCCGGCAACACATACAGCCGTTGTTCGGTTTCGCCAGCCGCGCGGGCGTCCTTGCTGTGCATGTCCAGGCAATAGCCGCAACCGTTGATTTGCGATGCGCGCATCTTCACCAGTTCGATCAGCGATTTCTCCAGACCGCCGCGATGCACGCCGGCTTCCAGATCCAGCATCGCCTTGAATGCATCCGGCGCCGCCTTGCGGTAGTCCATACGGGGTTTCATGTCTGATCTCCTTGGAATGAAAATGAATGAGTGTCGTCAATGAGTTTCATCGCGCCGCGAACAACTGCTGCGCATCGGCGTATGAGAAATCTGATGCCAGCGCAGCGAAGCCTCCACTCGCGCGCATCTGGCTGAGGGCGCGATCCACCGCGCCAAACGCCACCGTGGCGAAACGCGTGGCGGTACTCACTCGCGCCACGCCGATGGACTCCAACTCACGCAGATCAGGCATGGTCGGCCCAGCCGCCACGTTGATCGGCGCGTCGATGGAGCGGACCAGCGTCGCCAGCGTGGCCAAGTCACTCAGCCCGATCGGATAGATGCAGTCCGCGCCTGCAGCCAGATAGGCTTTCGCGCGATCAATGGCATCGGCCAGCCGTGCCGCCGGATCAGCATCACCGTGCTGCATCCAGTGGTCTACCCGCGCGTTGATGACGATCGGCACGCCGCTCGCATCGGCTGCCGAACGTGCCGCGCGCACACGCGCTGACGCCTCGGCGGTATTGCGCAACGGGCCATGCCCAGGCATGCCGTCTTCGATATTGATGCCGACCGCGCCGGCCGCAATCACCGCCTGCACGGAGGTGGCGACATCGGCTGGCGCATCGCCGTAACCGGTCTCGATATCCACGGTCACTGGCACCGCGACCACCCGCGTGATGCGCGCGGTGGCGGCCAGCACCTCGGCCAGTGGTGCCTGCTCGCCATCGGCGTAGCCAAGCGACCACGCAACCCCGGCGCTGGTCGTGGCGATCGCTGCAAAACCGCGCTGCACGAACAATCGTGCGCTACCCGCGTCCCAGCAGTTGGGCAGCAACAATAGTTTGCTGCGATCGTGCATGCGGCGGAATGCGTGCGCCAGTTCGACCTGCGTCTGTCGCGTCATCGGAATCCCTCGTATCCATGGCCCATGGTCAACGGCAAAGCTTACGCCGGTCACCCATCCCACGCATGCGGCAGCTCAGCGCAGGACCAATCCAGAAAAGCACTGGATTGCCGACGCACCACCGCCTACAGTCACCTCAGAACCAACCCAACACATCGCGGTGGAGAGCATCGTGGCGACCCGCAAGCTCGTGCTTCTGTTCGACGGCACATGGAACAAGCCCGAGTCGAACACCAACGTGGAACGCCTGCGCCGACTGGTCGCCCCAGTCGATGCGCAGGGCAATTTACAACTGGTCAACTACATACCCGGCGTGGGTGTGAAGCCCGGGCTTGGCCACCTGCTCGGCGGCGCATTCGGTTACGGCTTGTCCGACCACGTGAAGAACGGCTACCGCTGGCTGTGCGAAACCTGGCAACCGGGTGACGACATCTACCTGTTCGGATTCAGCCGCGGTGCCTATACCGCACGCAGTCTGGGCGGGCTGATCCGCAAGTGCGGCCTGCTGAAATGTGCCACCGATGACACTGTGGCCAGGATCGAGGTCAATCGCGCGTATGACTTCTACCGCGACGTCGAGATCAAGCCGAGCGACCCGCTGGCCCTGACTTTTCGCCACGAGCATTCGAACGAGGTCAACATTCACTTCATCGGGGTTTGGGATACGGTCGGCTCGATGGGTATTCCCGTCACCGCTTCGTGGTTTCCGTTTGCCCGTGCGCGTTACCAGTTCCACGACACTGAGCTCAGCAAGATCGTCAAATACGCCTACCAGGCACTGGCACTGGACGAACACCGTGGCGACTTCAAGCCCGCAGTGTGGACGCGCAATCCCTATACAGTGAAAGCCGGCGAATCGCTGACCTCGAAGAAGCACGAACAGATCGCGATCGAGCAGCGCTGGTTCATTGGCTCGCACTCCGACGTGGGTGGTGGTAACGACTGTGACGGCGCCGGGCGCAAGCCTGACCCGCTGCCCGACCTGCCGCTGGCGTGGCTGCAAGACAAGGCGATCGTTGCCGGACTGGCCTGCACCGAACGGTTCCAGCCAGCCAGCGATGCCGCCAGCGGAGTGCCGCGTGATTCGTACAAGGAATTCATGCACGGCCTGTACAAGGAGTTCAAGCCGCCCTTCGATCGCACACTGAGCGGCGGCGTCAACGAGAAGGTCGACGAGTCGGTGTGGCGTCGGTGGCTGTTCCTGCAGTTCTTCGTGTGGGGAGCGTGGCTTATTACAATTGGCGTTTACTGGTTTGGAACCAAACAGTGGGGCGGCGAGGAGTTCGTCATCGTTGCGCGTGATGTCGACCGACGCGGCGCGGCGATCTCCGCCTGGATCACCGTGTCGGGATCGGTGTTGGGCATACCCTGGTCCAGCGGGTGCCTACACAATGCCTGGTAACGCCACCAGGCGAGCGCACCGATCGCGGTAAGCACCGAAGCACCCAACGCCAACCCCAGCATGCTCACCGACAGCAACGGCGACAGCACCCCGGCGACCACGCTGCACAGCAACAAGCTGGCGAACGCTTGTACCGAAGAGATACCGCCGCGGCGCCGCGGGAACCGGTCCAGCAGCAACAAGGTCAAGGTGGGAAATGCCAGTTGCACGCCCACGCCATGCAGGACCAACGGCAACATCGACCAAGGCAACCGTGGCGTGGAAAACGTCAACGCCAGCACCAGGTGCATCACGCACGCCAACCCCATCACCACGTAACCCAGGTTCACCGTAAAGCGCACGCTGGCGCGCTCGGCGATGCGGCCGGAATACCAGGCGCCACCGACCAGCCCGATCACCACCGGAACGAACAGCCAGGGGAAACCCTGTGCCGACAGATGCAGCAGCTGACGCACGATGCGCGGCGCCGACGAGATGTACAGGAACAATCCGGCAAAGTTGACCGAACTGGAGATCAGCAAGGGCCAGAACACCCGGTCACGACCAAACGACGCATAGCCGGAAAGCAGGTGGCGCGGCGCGAATGATGTGCGCCGCTCGGGCGGATGCGTTTCGTCCAACAACCGCCACAAGGCTAACGCCAGAAAAACGGTGAATCCGGTCAACACCCAGAAGATGCTATGCCAACCGCCGAACGGCAGCAGCAGTGCGCCAATCATCGGCGCAATCACCGGCGCCACGCCGAAGATCATCATCACCTGCGACATCAATCGCTGCGCGGCGGCACCCTCGAGACTGTCGCGGATCAGCGCGCGTCCCACCACCATGCCAGCACCGGCACACACGCCCTGCAGGCCCCGGCAGACCAGCAACATGGCGAACGACGTGGACACAGCCGCGCCCACCGAGGCCAACGCGAACAACAACATCCCGGTAATCATCACCGGTTTGCGGCCGATCGCGTCGGAGATCGCGCCATGGAACAGGCTCATCGCAGCGTACGCAATCAGGTACACGCTGATCAGCTGCTGCAACGCCGCGTCATCCACCCCGAAACGCAAGCCGATCGACGGGAATGCCGGAAACACTGCGTCGATCGAGAACGGACCGATCATCGACAGCGCGGCCGCACTTGACGGTCAGCCGACCATATCCACCGGACCGGCCACTCGGGTAGGATGGCTACCTGGGAGATGGCATGCCTCCCGTTCCGCTGCGGCTGCGCGGCCGGAACCAACCACCTCCCGTGTGATCCACGTCGAGGTTGATGATGCCTGCAACGCCGGCTTTCGGCGGCGCAGGCCTGCCTGCTGCCGCGGCAACCGGACACTTTTCATTCAATGGAGAAGCGCTCGTGGGTGTCGGTGGATTCATCGCGATCGGTGTCGGTGGTGCGATCGGCTGCTGGTGCCGCTGGGGGTTGGGCGTCCTGTTTAACCCGCTGTTCCCTACCCTGCCGTTGGGTACGCTGGCGGCCAACCTCACTGGCGGATTGCTGATGGGCGTCGCTATAGGCTTGTTTCGGAACTTCCAGGCCGTGTCGCCCGAGTTGCAGTTGTTCGTGATGACCGGCTTTCTGGGCGGTCTGACCACGTTCTCCACTTTCTCAGGCGAAGCCACCACCTTGCTGCTGCGCCAGCAATACCTGTGGTTCAGCGGACACGTGCTGGCCCACTTCGTGGGCTCGCTGACCATGACCGTACTTGGCCTCACCCTCGTCCGCAGCCTGCTGCGTCATTGATCCTCGGAGGACGCATGAACCCGGAAAACCTTCAAAACGGCGTACATCTGACGTTCTACTGCCATTCGCGCACCAGACACGATGGCGTGTTGCTTTTCGAATGGCTGCTCGAGCAGGCGAAGAAACACGGACTCGGTGGCGGCTCGGTGTTCCGTGCGATCTCCGGCTTCGGCCGGCATGGCGTGCTGCACGAGGAGCAATTCTTCGAACTGGCCGACGACCTGCCGGTCAAGATCGAGTTTCTGCTTCTCGAAGATCAGGCCGAAACCTTGCTGCAACTCGTGCGTGAGGCCAACGTCGACGCCACGTATGCACACTATCCCGCAAGCTTTGCCGTGCTCGGCAAACACTGACCGAAGCGAGGCACCCGACGCGCGAGGCAAGGCATGAGCCAGGACGACCTGAAAGACCGTGCCAGCGGACTGCTGGACCAAGCAGGCATCCACATCGACGGCAGCGCGCCGATCGACCTGCACGTTCACGACGAGCGGCTGTATACGCGCGTATTCGCCCACGGCTCGCTCGGGCTCGGCGAGGCCTACATGGACGGCTGGTGGGCACCCGCCTGCTCACCGCCGGGCTGGACCAACAACTGAAAACGCTCGACACCCTGATCGCCCACATCAAGGCCCGCTTCATCAACCTGCAGCGCGGCGAGCGCGCCTTCGAGATCGGAAAAGTACACTACGACCTCGGCAACGACCTGTTTCAGGCCATGCTGGGCAAGCGTCTGGTGTATTCCTGCGGCTACTGGGCCGAGGCCGACAACCTCGACGACGCGCAGGCAGCCAAACTCGACCTGGTCTGCCGCAAGCTGCAACTAAAACCTGGCCAACGCGTGCTCGACATCGGCTGCGGCTGGGGGGAAGCGCTGAAATTTGCCGCCGAACGCTACGGCGTCGAAGGCGTCGGCATTACCGTGTCGCAAGAGCAGGCAGATTATGCGCGCGAGCTGTGCGCGGGTCTGCCGATCGAAATCCGCCTGCAGGACTACCGCGAAATCAACGAACAGTTCGACGCGGTGTATTCGATCGGCATGTTTGAACATGTCGGTTGCAAAAACTACCGGAGCTATTTCGAGACCGTGCGCCGTTGCCTGAAGAAAGACGGCCTCTCGGTGCTGCACTGCATCGGCAGCAACAGCACGCCGGCGCAGACCGATCCGTGGATCGAGAAATACATCTTCCCGAATTCGATGATCCCCGCGGCCAGCCAGATCACCTCCACGCTGGAAGATCTGTTCGTGGTCGAGGATTGGCACAATTTTGGTGCCGACTACGACCGCACACTGATGGCCTGGCGCGCCAACGTCGAGGCAGCATGGCCCAGCTTGAAGGGTGCTTACGACGAACGCTTCCGTCGCATGTGGCGCTATTATCTGGCCGTCTCCGCCGCCGTATTCCGCAGCCGTCGTGACCAGCTGTGGCAGCTCGTGTTGAGCCCGTGCGGCGTGGCCGGGGGTTACCGCGCACCACGCTGAGTGATTCCATCTCCCTCAAATTGCGCTGACTGTCATCGCCACAAATACTTCCGGGTTCGCGATAAATATCGGATCAAAGCCGTAGGGCGTGGTCTGCCCCGTGTGCACTGAATCCGCCGGGCCATGCGCGACAACGGAAGTGCAGATGTCTACCGGTTCGGGGTGCATACCATCTGCCCGGCGCCACGACGCATGCAGCGTGGCGAACAAAAGATCGACATGTAAGCGAAGGTTTTCGATCTGATCGTGCTGCTGTTCAAGAACCGCGAACGGGCTCTGAACAAACAGGAAGTCGTCACCGCGCTGTGGGGACACCGGTCGATCACGGATGCCGCCCTGAGTCAGCTCCCGCACAAGGCACGTCGTGCACTCGATGACGACGGAGAGCGGCAGGCGATGATACGTACCGTCTACGGACGCGGGCTGCAGTGGGTGGCGCCGGTCGACGTGGTACCCGGCACAACATGCCCACGCCGGGCAATCGTCCGATCGACGACGAAGGCAGTGAAGGTGGCCGCGTCCCGACCGGGTGTGGCGAACAGTATCCGACGTTCCGCAGGATCGTGAAACAAGGTGAGAAACCGCTGCCCACGC
>CAJDWA010000023.1_pt1 | contig 16962 bp, 12 predicted proteins | sample 7391461 | NCBI WGS metagenome assembly CAJDWA01 (sample SAMEA7055726, study PRJEB34461) | soil metagenome | biome: terrestrial ecosystem; feature: Peninsula; material: soil | place: Antarctica | collected 2016 | reverse complement strand
CAATCCGTAGCCGATGCCGCGCCCGTGTGCCTTGAGCACCGCCTCCTTGGCCGTCCACAGTTGGAGGAATGCCTCGGCGCGAGCCCCCTCGGGCAACGCGGCCAGGGTCTCAGCCTCGTCGCTGGCGAAAAAACGACGCGCGAGCGGCAGTGCGCGCGGCTGCGGACGTCGGCGCTCTACATCGATACCGGGCGCGACGCCGCGCGCGACGGCGATCAGCGCGTGATCGCCGCTGTGCGACCAATTAAAATCCAGCCCCGACCGATGTCGGTCATCGAGTCGAGGCCTACCATGCGCGCCATTGACCAGAGCCACCTCGCCTGCTTCGATGCCCAGGTACGCCGCGAGCGTGTGCAACAGAGGTTTGCGCCCGTGTGCTCGTTGAAAGTCCAGCTGCCAGACGTGAATTGCCTGATCGTCGAGACTTGCGGCGGCATCGGCCAGGTTGAGGGAGTGGATTGCGGTCATTCACGCATGGTGCCGCCGCCTGCGCGGGTGCACAAGCGGCCTTGCGGTACAGTCAACGTGGCAGGCTCGATGCCCCCATAAGGAACTCGTCCACCGCGCGCGCGCACTGGCGACCTTCACGGATCGTCCAGATGACCAGCGATCGGCCGCGCCGTATGTCGCCCGCAGCGAACACCTTGTCGATGCTGGTTCGATCGCCGGGGCAGCCTTCGCTGGCAGCCGATGCGCCACCGCGCGTGTCATTGTCCGCACCGAATGCGTCGAGCACGGCTTGGTCTGGCGAGACGAACCCCATCGCCAGCAGCGCCAAATCCACCTGGATCTCAAATTCGCTGCCGAACAGCTCACTCGCCTTGCCGTCTCCTTCCACTGTAGCCGCACGGCCGTGAGACTGCAGACCCGGCCCTTGCAGCTGGATGCCCTGCAGTGCTATTTCCTCGCGGTAGAACTGGTCAGAAATATGGATCAGGATGGGATGCCGGCGCCATCGCCGATCAGCGGATCGGCACCGACCGCGCCGCTGGTGGCTCTTGCGGCCCTTGATGTGCGCAACGACACGCACGCCGCGGGCGTCGTGTTCGTACCTTGGCTCATACCAACCCTGTGCGCGGCTGGTCCATGGCTGGACTCCCGGAACAAGGGAAAGTCTGGACTATAGTGCGTCGCAAAAAAAAGAATCAAGAAAACTCAAATAGACGTTTATAAGGCTGTATTCGGTGACCATAGCTGTGAGGTGGAGACCGGACTGCAGTCCGGCAAAGCGTCACTCGGACAAGCGCCGACGGCTTGCCCGGATACCTCAAGCACACCCCGATCTCGTCATCCGGCGGGGGCTCTGCTAGCGTGCAGGCTCGGAAGCTCCGTGCGACGGGAAAGACAAGTTGATCCAGGGCTGGCTGCTGTTACTGGTATCGCTGCTGTATGTCGGGGTACTGTTCGCGGTGGCCTATGCCGGCGACCGACGGCCACTGTATCCGCGGCAGCCGCGACTGCGGCCGATCGTCTACAGCCTGGCTTTGGCGGTGTACTGCTCGTCGTGGACCTTCTACGGCGCGGTCGGCACGGCCGCGCGCGATGGTCTGGCCTACCTGCCGATCTATCTGGGTCCGATCCTGCTGTTCGTGTTCGGCTTCGGTTTCTTGCGCCGGCTGCTGCAGGTGGTACGCCAGCGCAAAATCACCTCGATTGCTGACTTCATCGCGGCGCGTTTCGGCAAGTCGCATGGCTTGGCGGCGCTGGTGGCGGTGATCGCGGTGATTGCGGTGGTGCCTTACATCGCGCTGCAGTTCAAAGCCGTGGCGTTGTCCTACAGCGTGCTCGGCGGTGGCATACCCGGCGCGATCCGGACCGGAGGCGTGGACAGCGCACTATGGTGCGCGCTGCTGTTGGCCGCGTTCGCAATTTTGTTCGGGACCCGCAGCATTGACGCGACTGAGCATCATCACGGTCTGATGCTGGCGATCGCCTTGGAATCGCTGATCAAGCTGCTGGTGTTCGTGGCGATCGCTGTTTACGCGCTGTGGCATGGGCCTGGCTTGCTCGAGGCAGTAGAACGTCCACTGCGACAACTCCCTCACGGCTTGCCGTCAGGATTCATGACTCAGACCATCCTGGGCCTGTGCGCCATGTTTTGCCTGCCGCGGCAATTCCAGGTGGGCCTGGTCGAGTGCGAGGATGGCGGCGATCTGGGGCGCGCGCGTTGGTTGTTGCCGTTGTATCTGGTCATCGTCAGCCTGGCGGTACTGCCTATCGTGGCTGCCGGTAGCCACCTGCCGCAGCTCAGCGCCGGCCCCGCCGACGCTTGGGTGCTTACCCTGCCACTGGTGCATGGCGATACGGGCATGGCGTTGCTGGCCTTCATCGGGGGCTTTTCGGCGGCAACCGGCATGGTGATCGTGGCCTCGGTCGCGCTGTCGACGATGATCAGCAACGACCTGGTCATGCCCGCTTTGCTGCGCATCAAACGCTTGCGACTGGAGCAGCGCAGCGATCTCTCGCGGCTGGTGCTCAGCGTGCGCCGCATCGCCATTGTCGCGTTGGCACTGATGGCTTACGCCTACTATCGGGTCGCCGCCAGCGCAGAGGATCTGGACGCGATTGGCTTGCTGGCCTTCGCCGCGGTAGCGCAATTCGCACCGGCCCTGATTGCCGCATTGTACTGGCGCGGCGCCAGTCGGCTTGGCGTGGCGGTGGGTCTGGTCGGAGGCTTCGCTGTATGGATTTACACCTTGCTGCTGCCGGTACTGATTCACTCGGACCGGTGGCTGCGCGAGGGACCCTTAGGCTGGGACTGGCTGCGTCCGCAGGCGCTGTTTCATTTGGGCGGTTGGGATCCGGTGACGCACGGTACGTTCTGGTCGCTGTTGGTGAACGTTGCCTGCCTGGTGTTCTTTTCGCTGCGCTTCCGGCCGAGCCTGGAGGAGCGTCTGCATGCAGCGTTGTTTGTCGATGCCGATTCAATCAAGCACAGCGGCACCGGCGACTGGCGCGGGCGGGTAGCGGTCGCCGATCTGCGCACGATTGCCCGGCGCATCGTGGGTGAGCGCAGCAGCGCGCGTGCCTTCGAGGACTACGCGCAGCGCCGCGGGCGAGCGCTGCTGCCGGGCGAGGCCGCCGACCACGCCTTGATCCAACACACCGAGAGGTTGCTCGCCTCGGCGGTGGGTGCCGCCAACGCGCGTCGCATCCTGATCAGCGCCCTGTCGGGCAGCGGCTTGGGTCTGGCCGAATCGATGGCCTTGCTGGATGAGGCATCGCAAGAGCTGCGCTTCAACCGTGAGCTGTTGTCCACCACGTTGGAAAACGTTTCGCAGGGCATCAGCGTGGTCGACGCGAACATGCACCTTGTGGCATGGAACCGACGCTACCTGGAGTTGTTCGATTACCCCGATGGCATGGTGCGCGTGGGCGTGCCGGTGGCGGAGCTGATCCGCTGGAATGCCGAGCTGGGTGAATGCGGTCCCGGCGAAGTGGACGGCCATGTGGCCAAACGCATCGAGCATATGCGTGCGGGCTCATCGCATCTGTTTCAGCGCGTTCGCCCAGACGGTACCGTAATCGAGATGCGTGGTCGCGCGCTCCCGGCCGGCGGCTATGTCACCACTTATTCCGATGTCACTGCCTACAAGCAGGCCGAGCAGGCCCTGATCGAGGCCAACGAGACGTTGGAGCAGCGGGTCGGACAACGTACGGCTGAACTTTCCGAAGCGCTGGTTGCCACCGCTGAAGCGCGGCGTGCCGCCGAGACGGCGAACGTTTCCAAGACGCGCTTCCTGGCCGCGGCCAGCCATGACTTGCTGCAGCCGCTGAACGCGGCACGTCTGTTCACCTCGGCGCTGCGCCAGCATCCCGGGCTCGATGCCGAGGCCAGTGGTCTGGCCGAGCGCATCGACGCGTCGTTTCGTGCCGCCGAAGGATTACTCGACGACTTGCTGGACACCTCGCGCCTGGATGTTGGCAGCTACCGCCCGGAAGCCAGCGCCTTCGCCCTGGCTGAGTTGTTCGATTCACTGCAGGGCCAGTTTGCCGTGCTGGCCGAGCGTCGCGGCTTGCGCCTGCGCGTGGCGACCACCTCGCTGACTGTACGCAGCGACCCGCAGCTGTTGCGCCGGATTGTGCAGAACTTCCTGTCCAACGCGTTGCGCTACACGCGTAGCGGCAGCGTATTGCTGGGCGCGCGGCGCGTGGGGGATGAGGTGCGCATCGAGGTTTGGGATTCCGGTCCCGGTATTGCGCCTGAACAGCGCGCACGCATCTTCGGTGAGTTCCAGCGTCTGGAGCAGCCTTCTCCTTGGGGTGAAAAAGGCCTGGGACTGGGGTTGTCGATCTGCGACCGCCTGGCCGGCATTCTTGGTCATCAGCTCGGCCTGCGTTCGCGCGTCGGGTATGGCAGTTGTTTTTCAGTGACGGTGCCGCGTACCGAGGCCGTGCCGAAGCGTCGCCACCACGTGCAGCGCAGCGGTACGGATACGCAGCTGCCGCTGACGGTACTGTGCCTGGACAACGACGCCACCATCCTCGAAGGCATGCGCGCCCTGCTTCGCCGCTGGGGCGTGGATTGTCGGGTGGCGCTGGATGTCGCGCAGGCGCGCGCAGAGCTGGAGGCCGGCAAGATCGACCTGATTCTGGCCGACTATCACCTGGCCGACGATGTCGACGGCCTGCAGGCGCTGGAGCAGCTACGCGACACACTGGGTACGCTGCCGCCGGTGGCGATGATCACCGCTGACGGCAGCAACGAGCTGAAGTTGCGGGCGAAGGCGTTGGGCTATCCGCTGCTGCACAAGCCGGTCCGGCCGGCGGCTTTGCGCGCACTGCTGACGGCGTTGCTTCGGCGCTAGCGCTGCGTCGCTGGCGGGGTCAGCTCGGATCGTCCGGCAACACCGTCAGGGATTCCTGGTCGACCGCCAGTTGGCTGGCGATGAGCGCGACCTGAGTGCGATTGTTGACGCCAAGCTTGCGCATGATCGCCGTCATGTGCGCTTTCACGGTGGCTTCGGAAACACTGAGCTCCCACGCGATCTGCTTGTTGAGCAGGCCCTCGGCGATCATCGTCATCACCCGAAATTGCTGCGGCGTCAGCGCGGCGACATGCGCCGCGGCGGCAGCCTCGTCGGGCCTGAGCTCACCGGTGGCGCCGAGCAGCGCCGGCGGCAGCCACACATCACCGTCGAGCACGGCGTGGATCGCCGCCACGATGTCGACCGCGTCCGTGGACTTGGGGATATACGCTGCAGCGCCGTGCGCCAGTGCGCGGCGAGCGACCTGCGCCTCCTCATGACCGGACACCACGATCGTTGGCAGACCGGGATACTGACCGCGTATATGCGCCAGTGCGGAGTAACCGCGCGCACCGGGCATGTGCAGGTCGAGCAGCAGCAGCTCGGCATCGGGAAACGCCTCGATCAGAACAAGCAGTGCAGGCAGGCTCTCGGCATGATGCACACGGGCTTGTGGCAACGCGTTCAGTACCGAGCGCTGCAGCGCGTCGCGGAACAGCGGATGGTCGTCGGCGATCAGGATGTCGGACATTTTCAGGCCGCGAATCGGAAGTGGGGAATGGGGCAACGGTGAGTGCCTTGAACCTCCCCGCTGCCCCATGTCCGATCCCGCTATTTGATCAGCCGATCATCGACAAGATTCTGCACCACTCCGGGGTCGGCCAAGGTAGTGATGTCGCCGAGCTGATCGGGCCGGTTCTCGCCGATCTTGCGCAGGATCCGGCGCATGATCTTGCCCGAGCGCGTCTTCGGCAAGCTGGGCGCCCACTGCAGGTAATCGGGCGTGGCGATCGGGCCGATTTCCTTGCGTACCCAGGCGATCAGTTCCTTGCGCAGCTCGTCGCTGCCGTGTTCGCCGCCGATCAAGGTGACGTAGGCATAGATGCCCTGGCCCTTGATGTCGTGCGGGCAGCCGACCACCGCCGCCTCGGCCACCTTCGGGTGCGCCACCAGTGCGCTTTCCACTTCGGCGGTGCCCAGGCGATGGCCGGACACGTTGATCACGTCGTCGACGCGGCCGGTGATCCAGTAATAGCCGTCCTCGTCGCGGCGCGCGCCGTCGCCGGTGAAGTAGTTGCCGGGGTAGGCAGTGAAATAGGTTTCGATGAAGCGTTGATGGTCGCCGTAGATCGTGCGTACCTGACCTGGCCACGAATCGCTGATCAGCAGGTTGCCTTCGGCCACGCCTTCCTGCACGTGGCCATCGGCATCGACAATCGCCGGCACGACGCCGAAGAACGGCAGAGTGGCCGAACCCGGCTTGGTCGCGATGGCGCCCGGTAGCGGCGAGATCATGATGCCGCCGGTCTCGGTCTGCCACCAAGTGTCCACGATCGGGCAGCGCTCCTCACCTACCACGCGGTAGTACCACTCCCACGCTTCCGGATTGATCGGTTCGCCGACCGAGCCCAGTACGCGCAGGCTGGCGCGCGAACACTTCTTCACCGGCTCCACGCCTTCACGCATCAGTGCGCGGATCGCGGTGGGCGCGGTATAGAAGATCGTCACCTTGTGTTTGTCCACCACCTGCCAGAACCGGCTGTAATCGGGGTAATTGGGCACGCCTTCGAACATCAACGTGGTACCGCCGTTGCAGAGCGGGCCGTACACCACGTAACTGTGGCCGGTAACCCAGCCCACATCGGCGGTGCACCAGTAGATGTCGTCCTCGTGCAGGTCGAACACCATTTCGTGGGTGTAGCTGACGAACACCAGAAAGCCGCCGGTGCTGTGCTGCACGCCCTTGGGCTTGCCGGTGGAGCCGGAGGTATACAGCACGAACAACGGATGTTCGGCCTCGACCGGGGTCGGCGGGCAATCCGTCGACTGGCCTTCCATCAAGGCGTGGTAGTAGCGGTCGCGCGGCGACTGCATCGGCACGGCGCCGCCGCTGTGACGCACCACGATCACGGTTTCCACACTGTTCGTGTTTGGCCGTTCCAGCGCGGCGTCCACGTTGGTCTTCAGCGGAATGTGCTTGCCGGCGCGCAGACCCTCGTCGGCGGTGACCACGATCCTGGCCTGTGAATCAGCGATGCGTCCGGCCAGTGAATCGGGTGAGAAGCCACCGAACACCACCGAGTGGATTGCGCCCAGGCGCGCGCAAGCCAGCATCGCCACTGCCGCTTCCGGAATCATCGGCAAGTAGATCGCCACGCGGTCGCCCTTGACCACACCGAGGTTCTTCAGGGTGTTGGCAAACTTGCACACTTCAGCGTGCAGTTCGCGATAGGTGATCTTGCGCGAGTCCTTCGGGTCATCGCCCTCGAAGATGATCGCCACCTTGTCGCCGCGCTTTTCCAGCTGGCGGTCGAGGCAGTTCGCGCTCACGTTCAGCTCGCCATCTTCGTACCAGCGGATGTACAGGTCTTTCGGGTCAAACGAGACGTTCTTGATGATCGTCGGCGGCTTGATCCAGTCCAGTCGTTGCGCGATGCGTCCCCAGAACGCATCGGGATCCTTGATCGATTCGGCGTACAGGCGGGTGTATTCCTCCTTGCCGATAAGTGCCTTGGTGGCAAAGTCGGGGGCGACTGGATAGAGCTTCGACATGGCTAGTCTCCTGTAGCTGAAACATAGAGTACGGGATTGCACCGTGAAGGCTGCGAGACCGTCTCAGTGTAGCCGCGTCACCATATGCTCGAGCCTCTCCCATCATGCGACTTTGGTCGAAGTTAGACCAATGGCGAATGGCGCAATGGGTCGGTCATGAGCATGCTCAAGGAGAGTGCAAAATCGCGCGGCGGAGTCGCGTGCTTGTTTTTGCATTCAAACCGCGTCCATCCCGAGCGAATGATCGGAAGGCATCGGGAGGCTTCAAGGATACGTAGCAAGACGGCTTCTGCGCCTTGCTCCAGATCCATCATCCGTTCGGGAGTTTCCGGCCATGAGCAACGAACCGTCACGCACCACTTTCTCCAACCCGGCACCGCTTGGTTTGGCCGGCTTCGCGCTGACTACCTGGCTGTTGAGCATGATCAATGCCGGCTGGTACACCGGCGACGCCATGAACCTGGTGCTCGCCGTCGCGCTCGCGTTCGGTGGTACAGCACAGATGATCGCCGGTGCGATGGAGCTGCCACGCGGCAATACCTTCGGCGCCACCGCCTTCATCAGCTATGGCGCGTTCTGGTGGTCGTTCTCGTTGTTCGTGCTGTTTCTGCACGACAACGTGCCGGCGAGCTTCGTCGGGTGGTACCTGTTCCTGTGGGGCGTGTTCACGTTCTACATGTGGATTGCCAGCCTGAAAGCTCCGCGTGCCCTGCAATTGGTGTTTTTGGCGCTGTGGATCACTTTCTTCCTGCTCGCCGCCGGCGACTGGACCGGGATGGCTGTACTGCGCATGGCTGGCGGCTATGGCGGCCTGATCACTGCGGCACTGGCGTTCTATCTGTCTGCAGCGGAAGTCATCAACGAGACTCATGGCCGCACGGTGCTTCCGATCGGTACCCCGCCGACGCCGTAACCCCGATTCGCGCCGGCCGTCGGAAACGGACCTCCGGCGGCCCCGCCCGATACAAGCAGACTGGGCTGCGGCGATGGCCGTCCATATAGTCATACGGATGGTTCTCATCGCGCCGCTCCGATCGAGGCGAGGGAGATATCCATGAAACGAAAGTCGTTGTTTTGTGCGCTCGTCGTCGTATTGGGGTTGACCATGACCGGGACAGGACTTGCCCAGTCCTCGGGGAACCAGGACCAGGTTGCGGCACTGGCCCGACTGGTGGAGCAACAACAGCAGCAACTCAACCAGCAGCAGGCGGACCTGCAGGTGCTGCGGGATCGCCTGAAGGAACTCGAGACTCAGGTACGCCCGCAGCAGGCCCAGGTCAGTCCGGGCCCGGGATCCGCAGCGGAAGTTGTGGTCAAGCCGATCTTCACCAGTGCGCCTGGCGTGTCGGTCGCGCTGCACGGTTTGATCAGCGCCACTGCGTTCCATCAGGATCGCAGTTTCATCTTCGGTAACGGCCAGAACGCCGAGTTTCCAGTGCCAGGCTCGAGCGGTTCACTCAGCGGTGTCGACGTGCGCAACACGCGCTTCTGGCTGGATTTCAGCGGCGCCACATTTGCCGGCGACTGGAGCGGCGGCGGCCGCATCGAGATGGATTTCTTCGGTGGCTTCAACGGCACCGGGGCGTTCAGCCAACAGCAGCCGACGCCACGCCTGCGTCAGGCTTATATGGATATCAGCAATGCGGACACGGGTACCAAGATCCGTATCGGCCAGCAATGGGATCTGATGTTTCCGATCGACAACTTGCCGGCGTCGCTGGCGCATATCGCCTTCCCGTTGGGCTACGGTACCGGCGTTGTCGGCTGGCGCTTTCCCGGCGTGGTGCTGATGCAGGATCTCAATCATGGTTCGAGCGGCGCCCAGTGGCGCCTGGACGTGGGCGCGTTCGAGGGTAGCTGGAGCGGGCCGGGTAACAACGTTGACTATCTGACTGCCGGCAACGCCGGATTCCGCCCGCAAGTCCAGGCCCGATTGCATGTGCAGGAGAAGACCTGGCTGGCATACCTCGCCGCACACTACAGCGAGGTCGATTTACGCGGGGTTGGTGGTACCGCAGCCGCCCCGATCAAGGACAAGATTAAGAGCGTCGGCTACGAAGTCGGCGGCCAATGGAAGCCAGGCGCGTTCGTCTTCAAGAGTTTGATTTACAGCGGCAGCGGTCTGGGCGAGATCTTTGGCGCGATGGCGCAGTTCGGTGACATCAAGGAAACCGGCGGCTACGTGCAGGCCGGTTACGCGCTCACGTCGCACTGGAGTGCCCATGCGTTCTTCGGGATCAGCAAGCCGGACAGCAAGGACGTGATTGCATGGTTGGGCCACGGCGCCGCCGGGCGTCTGGAGAATCGGCAGTCGGCGCTCAGCCTGCAATACACCGCCGGAGGTTATGACTTGGGCATCGAATGGATGCACGACACGCTCGACAGCACCAGCGACGGCGTGGATAGAAAAAGTACCAGCGGCAATCAGCTCAGTCTGAACGCGCTCTACCACTTCTGAGCACGTGCACCGTCTCGGCGTGCCTGCGGGAAACCGACAATGCAGTGGCTGGAGCCGCTGCGTTGTCGGGGCGGCGGTTCACGCGCGCCGGATTAGCCCAATGATTACCAGCAGTACGACGGCACCGATCATGGCGTAGATGATGCTGGTGATGATCGGATTGCCCAGGTTGAAACTCACGCCCATCGCAGGTAGCAGCCAGCCGGCCAGGAAAGCGCCGATGATGCCGACCACGATATTGCCGAGCAGGCCAAAGCCGAAGCCACGAACGAGCAGACCGGCCAGCCAACCGGCGATGGCGCCTATCAGCAGGAAAATAATCAAGGCTGTAGCGGTCATCGCGAACTCCCAAGTGCGGGCGGTAGTGCCCAGGACGGCGTGAAGATCATCGCCACGCATCGTCAAGCGTCCACGTTGTCGTGTGCAGTGACGGTGACGAGGTGATGCAGCGCTATGCTGGTACCCATCATTTGGTGGCAGCGGAGCGGGAGTTTACCGATGACGACAGCAATCCCAAGCTATGTGCACGGCGCCAGCGTGCAGCCGCTACTGGGCGATACCGTCGGCGCCTTGCTGGATCGCGTGACGGCCACACATCCGGAGCGGCCCGCGCTCGTTGCGCGCGCACAGGACGTGCGCCTCACATATCGCCAATTCCACGCCGAGGTCGAGCGTGTAGCTGCCGGCCTGCTGACCCTTGGCCTGAAGCGTGGCGATCGCATCGGTATCTGGGCGCCAAATCGAGCCGAATGGGTATTGCTGCAGTTCGCCGCGCCCAAAGCCGGGCTGATCCTGGTCAACATCAACCCGGCCTATCGCTCGCACGAGCTGGAATACTCCCTGAGCAAGGTGACCTGCAGCGCGCTGGTGTTGTCGCGGCGCTTCAAGACGTCTCATTATCTGGACATCCTGTCCGAGCTTGCGCCGGAACTGGCCAGCTCGGAGCCGGGCCAACTGCGCGCCGCGCGTTTGCCGGCGTTGCGCGAGGTGATCGTACTGGATGAGGAACCGACGCCAGGCACGCGTAGCTGGCAGCAGTTGGTGGCGCTGGGCCAGGCGGCAGATCTGGCACCACTGCACGCGCTGGAGCCGACGCTCAACTTCGACGACGCGGTGAATATCCAGTTCACCTCCGGCACCACTGGCGCCCCCAAAGGCGCCACGTTGACCCATCACAATATCGTCAACAACGGCTGGTTCGTCGGCGAGGCGATGCGTCTGACCGAGCACGACAAGCTGTGCATTCCGGTGCCGTTCTATCACTGTTTCGGCATGGTGCTCGGCAATCTGGCTTGCGTCACCCATGGCGCTTGCATGGTCATTCCCGGCGAAGGCTTTGACCCGCTGGTCACGCTGGAGACCGTGGCCGAGGAAAAATGCACCGCTCTGCATGGTGTGCCCACGATGTTCATCGCTGAGCTGGAGCACCCGCGTTTCGCCGAGTTCGACCTCACTTCGTTGCGCACCGGCATCATGGCTGGCTCGCCGTGCCCGATCGAGGTGATGCGCCGGGTCGTCAACGAAATGCACATGGCTGAAGTCACCATCGCCTACGGCATGACCGAGACCAGTCCGGTGAGTTTCCAGACCGTGCCGGACGATCCGCTGGAGCGCCGGGTCGGCAGCGTAGGCCGGATCCATCCGCACCTGGAAGTGAAGTTGGTCGGCGATGACGGCGCGGTAGTGCCACGTGGTACATCCGGGGAGCTGTGCACGCGAGGTTATTCAGTGATGTTGGGCTACTGGAACGACGATTTGCGTACCCGTGAAGCGATCGACGCGGCACGCTGGATGCACACCGGCGATCTGGCCGTGATCGACGCGGACGGTTATTGCAGCATCGTGGGCCGACTCAAGGACATGATCATCCGTGGCGGCGAGAACGTGTATCCGCGCGAGATCGAGGAATTCCTCTACACCCATCCGAAAATCCAGGACGTGCAGGTGTTTGGCGTGCCGGATACGAAGCTCGGTGAGCAGGTGTGCGCGTGGGTTCGCCTGCGCGAGGGCAGCCAGGCCAGCGAGGCGGAAATCCAGGATTACTGCCGTCACCATCTGGCCCACTACAAGGTGCCGCATTACGTACGTTTCGTGGATGCATTCCCGCTGACGGTCACCGGCAAGGTACAAAAATACTTGATGCGCGACACGATGACAGCCGAACTGGGTCGCTGATGACGATAGCCGGCTTCCCAAGCCGACTTTGGATGTCGCGAGCACTGAGATCGGGCGACGCGACACTTCATCCATGAGCACTTTCACGCCACTGCCGGAATCACCCGAGCTGCCCGCCGTGGCGCGTGGGTACAAGGGGCGCGGTGCCGCGTCGAACCCCGAGGGGCGCTTCGAGAACGCGCGTCATCACGCTGAAGATGATGGCTGGCAAAGTGCTTTGCTGGATGAGGACGCGCCGCGCCCACGCACCGAGGTCACCGAAGAACGCGCGCGCAGCGTGATCAGCCGCAACGATTCGCCGGACATCGCGTTCAGCCAGGCGATCAATCCATATCGCGGTTGTGAACACGGCTGCATTTATTGTTTCGCGCGCCCTTCGCATAGTTACCTCAACTTGTCGCCTGGCCTCGACTTCGAGACCAAGCTGCGCGCCAAGGGCAATTTCGCCGACGTGTTGCGTCAGGAGCTGGCCAAGCCGGGTTACGTGGTCAGTCCGATCAACATCGGTAGCAACACCGATCCGTACCAGCCGATCGAGAAACGTTGGCGGCTGACCCGCGCCGCGCTGGAACTGCTGGCCGAATGTCATCACCCGTGCACGATCGTGACCAAGAACGCACTGGTCGAACGCGACCTCGACATTCTGGTGCCGATGGCCCGCAAGCACCTTGTGCAAGTGTTCGTATCGGTCAACTCACTGGACAACCAGCTGGCCGCAAAACTTGAACCGCGCGCCAGCGCGCCGCACCGAAGGATCAAGACGATCCGTAACCTGACCGAGGCCGGCGTGCCGGTCGGTGTGCTGGTGGCGCCGATCATCCCGGCACTGAACGACAAGGACTTGGAAGCGGTGCTGGCCCAGGCTGCCGAAGCGGGTGCGTGCAGCGCCGGATACACCACGCTGCGTCTACCGCACGAGTTGAAAGCCTTGTTCCGCGAGTGGCTGGCGCTGCATGCGCCGCAACGGGCCGAACATGTCATGAGCCTGGTGCAGCAGATGAACGCCGGCCGCGACTACGACAGCAATTTCGCTACGCGCATGCGCGGCTCCGGGGTGTTCGCCGACCTGCTGCGCCACCGTTTCGAGTTAGCCTGTCGACGGCATAGTCTGGATCGCGCCCGTGAACTGACTCTCGATGTCTCGCGCTTCGTACCGCCGCGCAAGGTGTCGCCGCAGGGAGAGCTGTTCTGACGTCATTCATGATGAGGAGTCGATGCGTCTACCGATGGCGAGCTGGGACATGACTCGTTAAGCGGCCGTCGTCCGTTCGCGTCCCGGTGAGCACCGCAGGTTCACGGCGCGCCATGCACGCTGTCCTTCCCAAACAGCGCAGTTGTCATCAACCGCGCATTCGCTGAGGAGACACCTATGGCTACCGCACCACGCTTTCTTTCCGCGTCCACCCTTTCCGGCGACGCCATCAAGAACCCCCAGGGCGATTCGCTGGGCGACCTCAAAGACATCATGATTGACGTCACCTCGGGCAAGGTCGCCTACGGCGTGCTCTCGTTCGGCGGCATCATGGGTATGGGCGACAAGCTGTTTGCCGTGCCGTGGGACGCGCTGTCGCTCGACGCCGACAAGAAGTGCCTGACGCTCAACGTCGACAAGGATCGCCTGAAAGATGCCCCAGGCTTCGACAAGGATCATTGGCCGAACTTCGCCGACCCTGCGTTTGCTGACCAGCTGAGCGGTTACTACCGCTGAGTGGATCTGCGGTTGACCGGCGCGGCGCGTTCACGCGCCGATGATTGCGAATGAGCTGCACTGTCCAACACGGCTGGCGTACCGGTTTTGGTGCGCCGGCCTGCACAGGAGCAACCGATGTCTTCATTCGTGATTTACCTGGTCGGCATGATCGTCGTGATTGGTGGTCTTGCCTACTTGGCCACTCTGATGGAAGTACCGAACCAATGGATCATTGGTGGCGCCGTGGTATTGCTCGGTGCGGGCATTCTCAGTGCGGTTACCAGGACCCGTCGCAAGGATCCACCCGAATGACTCTTGCGCATGAGGCTGTTACCCCCTCATGCGTTTCTTTGTCAGTTCGGTTTCAGTCGGTTTCACGATCTGCCGCACGTTGCACCACGCGGTCGCGTCGCAGCGCACTCAGCAGCAGGCTGATACCCAGCAGCGCGGCTACGCCGAGAAAAACCACGGACAGATAAGGCAGGCCGAACCATTGTCCGCCGCCTCCGCTGCGCACGGTTAGTGCGGCACCGACGACCAGCGCCGCGACGATGATGCCGGTGGCCACGCGATTGGCGATCTTCTGCATGCTTTCCATCATGCGTGACTCTTCCAGACCGTCAATGCGCACGCGCAGTCGGTTCTCCGCAAGCGTGCGCAGGATCGCCGCCATGTGTTGCGGCGTGTGCCGCGCGAGTTCCTGCATGTCCAACCACTCACTGGCCAGGTTGGCCGGTGACATTGAACTCAAGGCTTGCTGGCGCATGACTTGTTGCAGGTGTTCCTCCACCAGCCCACGCACATCCATGGCCGGATCGAGCGCGGTGGTCACCGCTTCGAGGTTGAGCAAGGTCTTGCCAAGAATGCCCATTTCCGGCGGCGGGCGCAGCCCGCATTTCGCACCGACACGTGCCAACTCCAATACCAGTCGGCCCTCCGAGTAACCGCGTTTGGCGTCTTGCATTCCCACATAGCCGGACACCAACTGGTCAACCTGTCGGTGATAGGCGCCGTGCTCGAAATCCTCCAGCGGCGTGCCCATCGCTTCGCTGATCTCACCGACCTGGTCGGCGTTGCCGCCGATCGCACCGAGCAGCAGCTTGAGCAAGTTGCGGCGCGTGCGCGGCGTCAGTCGCGCCACCATGCCCAGGTCGAACAGGGCCAGTCGCTGGTCGTCCATCAGCAACACGTTGCCTGGGTGCGGATCGGCATGGACCAGGCCGTGCACGAACACCTGGTCAAGATAGGCACGCATCAGTTCGCCAGCTTCGGCGCCCATCGGATGCTCGATGCGACGCAGCGGCGGCACATGGGTGACCTTGATGCCGCGGACGCGGTCCATCGTGAGGATTCGCGCGGTGGTGAAATCCTCCAGCGGTCGCGGTACGTACAGACGCGGATAAACCTTGAGATTGGCGGCGAAGCGGCGCAGGTTGTCCGCCTCAAGCTGGAAGTCGATCTCGTTGGCCAGGCTGTGGCTCAGCTCACTGACCCAGTCCACGAAGCCGTAACGTCGGCCCATTTCCGTCATTTTCTCGGCGGCGCCGGCAAGTTTTTCCAGAATCACCAGGTCTTCTCGCAGGATCTCTGCGATATGTGGACGCTGAACCTTCACCACCACTGGGCGGCCATCACGCAAGGTTGCCGCATGGACTTGTGCCATCGATCCAGCGGCCAGTGGTTCGTCGTCAAAGCTGCCGAACAGGACGGCGATGCGCGCGCCAAGCTCCTCTTCGATCAGTGCGCGTATGGCCTCGACCGGAACCGGCGCAACGTCGTCTTGCAGCCGCTCCAGTGCACTCAGGTAGGCTGGTGGCACCATGTCCGGTCGGGTCGACAAGGCCTGGCCGATCTTGATGAAGGTCGGCCCAAGTGCTTCGAGATCGTCGACGAATTGTTCGGGCTGGCCTTCCGGCACCTGATCGGCTTGATCGGCCAGGGTGGCTTCCTGCACGTCCAGGTCCAGTCCGTCAAACAGGCCGGCCTTGCGATAACGCAGCACGAACGCGCCAATCTGCGCGTAACGGGAAAGGCTGGCGGCTTGGCTCATGCGATCGATCCCTGTGGCGTGGTTGCCGTGGTATCGGGCGATCGTGCATGTTGCGTCGGCAATATCGCGTCAAGGCGCGGCACGTTGGGGCGCGGTCGTCCCGACGTGCCGGCGTCGATCATCCGCTTGGCGGCAGATATTTGCCGAGCCATTCCAGCGCACGCTGCAGCACGTCGCGCTGGTGGGCGGTGTTGACAAAATGATGGCCTTCGTCGGGATAGACCACCAGCGAGGTGGGCACGCCCTGAGCACGCAGTGCATGCCACATCTCGAACGATTGCGGGGCCGGGCATTCGGCGTCGCGGTCGCCGACCACGATCAGCATCGGCGTCTTTACCTGCTTGATGAAGTTGATCGCCGAGCTCTTCGCGTACACCGCCGGGTCATCGTAGACGGTGGCGCCGAAGAACGGCGGCATCCACTGGTCGATCAGGTTCTGGCCGTAATAGCTCTGCCAGTTGGAGATGCCGGCGCCGGCGACGACCGCGCGGAAACGCTGGGTCTGGGTGGGCGCAAACATGCTCATGAAGCCGCCGTAACTCCAGCCGGTGAGGCCGAGTCGGTTGTCGTCGACCGGGAATTTCTTCTCCACCGCGTCGACGCCAGCGAGGATGTCGCGCAGGTCGCCGTAGCCGAAATCCTTGCGATTGGCCTGCACGTACTTCTCGCCCTGGCCGAAACTGCCACGTGGGTTCGGCATGAACACGAAATAGCCCAGCGCGGAAAACGGCACCGCGCCATAGCCCACGCCCGGCCAGCGCGGAATCACGGCGCTGGCCGGGCCGCCATGTACGACCACGATCATCGGGTAGGTCTTGTTCGGATCGTAGTTGGCCGGGTACAGCAGCCAGCCCTGGTTGTGGAAACCCTCGTTGTTCCACTCCACCGACTCGGCCTTGCCCCACGACGGTTTCAGCTCCGCGTTGACCGAGGTGACTGCGTCGCTGATCCAGGCGCCGACGAGCAACTGCTGGCGTCGTTCGTCACCGGCGAGTGCCACACCGTCCGTCCGCGACCCGCTGCGGGCGGCGTCGTCGTGCTCGATCGCTTCGATCAACCGGTCGGCGAC
>CAJDWA010000024.1_pt1 | contig 17185 bp, 16 predicted proteins | sample 7391461 | NCBI WGS metagenome assembly CAJDWA01 (sample SAMEA7055726, study PRJEB34461) | soil metagenome | biome: terrestrial ecosystem; feature: Peninsula; material: soil | place: Antarctica | collected 2016 | reverse complement strand
CAACCCGAACAGCGCGCCGCGACGCAAGCCCGGCGCGCTCAGGAAATGGCGCAGGGCAAGCAAGACCACCGGCGACCAGCCATAGGCCAGCACACCCGGCACATGTTCCAGCCGCGCCGCCGCTACGCCGCCGGCCATAAACACGATGGCCCCGATCAGGGCACCAAAGCGGTTGCTGCCGCTGCGACGCAGCAGCGCCAGCATCGCGGCGCCGCCGAGCAACAAATGCAGCAGCACACCCCAGTCGAACCAGGTCGCGCCTGGTGCGGAACGTAGCAGCATCCAGGCCATAAGCAGCGGCGAAAACAGCATGCTCTGCGGATCGGCCACCTGCGGAAAGCCGCTGTACAGATAGGGATTCCACCAGGGCCATTGACCCATCCGCAGGGTGTGCGCATTGAAGTACGCGGTGGGGTAGAACGCGTCCATCGCATCCCACGGCAAGACCCGGATACCTGCCAGCACGGGCAGGTTGAGCACGAGCCAGGCAAGCACGAGAGCACCGAACCAGCGTGTCTCCGGCCGTTTCCACAGTGTTTGGATAGCGCTCGAAAAATCCATGTAAGGAGATTGCCTTGCCGATGAGGTCAGGAATTGAGCCAGATGTGTTGCAGCCACCGGTGCAAAGGTTTCACGCCTTCTAACGATGGGCGGGTCAGTCATTCACTGTTGCACGCTGGCGGCGAAGATACGCTTGGTGTGACGACAGGTTCTGCCAAGGGTAGCGACTCCGCCTTGGTCGAATCTTGCGGTCGGTGCTTCAGCTTGCCGTCCCTGGGCTGCATGTGGGCTGCCAGATAGTAGGCCATCGAGATATCGCCCAGCCACTGGTTCATTGGCTGGGTCGCGGTGGCGCTGCGGCAGGCGCAGTGGTCGACGGTAATCACAGACAGGGTGTTGTCGACGTGCGGCTCGCAGGAGCCGTATGAAATGTAGTGGGTACAGGTCACTGCGCCGACGCCCGAGTGTTGGGAAGATTTTACACGGTGATCAAGGAGGAGACCTGGCCCACCAACCAAGGTTGGTGGATGAAGATAACCAGATCGCAATCCAGCCCCAATGCGTACGCGGAAAACAGGTTTATCGGCGTACACGCCGCCTTGGTGCCGCACATGGTCAACCGCACGATGTGCCTAACCACGCCGATCGTCGGGTCACTGATTTTCCGCCACCACGCCGTTCGGACGCGCCGCCCCCGTGGCGATGGCAGGGTGCGCTGGTTCGACAAGCGCGATCCCAGCGGAAACGAGGTGAGCAGATGGATGGAGCACAAGGCTAATCCACCCTCATGCCGCCGATCAGTCCGCCGCGCGGCGGGCCTTCACAGTTTTGATAGCGTCGATACGCGCAGCTTCCATCGCCTTGCCGATCGCCGGGCCAACCAGCCCGGCGGCGACGAAGCCTGCGGCATCGACGGCGGCTGCTGCAGCACGCGCTTCACGTAGATAGTCTGCTTGCGGGTACGCATCGTGCTCGTGGCCCAGCCGGCCACGCTTGTCCGCGGTGCAGGCTGCCAGGAACGTATCCAGGCGCCCAGGGCGGCGCAGCGCGTCCAGCGCGCTCAACAGCTTCAGCACCGTCGCCGGTTTCAACTCCAATGCACGATGCGCGTTCAAATGCTCGCGGCAGACCAGCTCCGCCAACGCGGCATGTTCGGTAGGCACCTTCAGTCGCTCCGCCAGCGCACGCACCAGCGGCACACCGCGTTGTTCATGACCAATGTGGCGAGGTAGCTGCTCGACGGGCGTCAGCGCCTTGCCCAGGTCATGTGTCAACGCGCAGAAACCGACCAAGTCATCCCCTGGTGCCAGCTTCGCCGCCTGGTCCAGCACCAACTCAAGGTGTACTCCGCAGTCGATCTCCGGATGGAACTCGGCGCGCTGCGGCACACCGTACAAAGCGGCTATCTCTGGAAACAGCACGGCCAGCGCGCCACACTCGCGCAGCACACGCACGAATGCCGACGGCCGCGCTTCGCCAAGCGCCTTGCGCGTCTCTGTCCACACCCGCTCCGGTACCAAGTGGTCCACTTCGCCGTCGCGCACCATCTGCTTCATCAGTGCCATCGTCTCCGGCGCCACCGTGAAACCAAGCGCCGCAAACCGCGCCGCAAACCGCGCCACCCGCAACACGCGTACTGGATCCTCTGCGAAGGCCGGCGACACATGCCGCAACACGCGTGCCTCGATGTCACGCGTGCCGTCGAACGGATCGGTCAGCGTCCCATCCGCATCCTCGGCAATCGCATTGATGGTGAGGTCACGGCGCGCCAGATCCTGCTCCAGCGTCACCGTGGCGTCAGCCTGGAACACGAAGCCGTGATAGCCATGCCCGCTCTTGCGTTCGGTGCGCGCCAGCGCATATTCCTCGCTGCTGTCCGGATGCAGGAACACCGGGAAGTCCTTGCCGACCGGTTTGTAGCCAAGCGCGAGCAAGTCCTCGGGCACCGCGCCGACCACCACGAAATCCCGGTCGCCCGGCGCCCGCCCCAGTATTTTGTCGCGGACCGCGCCGCCGACCAGATAAATTTGCATGGGGGAATGATGCCATGGGGTGCGCGTCGAGACGCGCCGATCCCCTGCATGGCTATCACCCGGTGCGACGTGCTGCCGCGCTGAGCTGGTCCCACTGAACATCGCATGTCATGAGCCCGCATCGCCATGCAGACCGCACCATACGGTTTATTCGCTCACTTTCGAGGGGCTAAGAAATAGCGCCTCGAACTTTACGATATGCACCGAGCAGATCCCGCGGCGCACGCGCCCCTGAAGCTGGTCAGGCGTTGTCGGCCCTGAGGATTCCTTGTCTTGACGACGCCATGCCATGCAGTGGAACATCGGTTTGTACGCCTCGAATCGAGACAGAACCCATTTTCGCCATTCTGATGTATTCAATCCTAGGAGCCTACGGTGAAGTGTGAGAAATGCGGGTCTGAAAACATTCAGCGGTGTGAGATGGCATACGAGAGCGGGACAAGCTCCTTCAGCCTGTCTGGTCAAACGGTCGGTGCTGGAGTCGGAAACGGCGGTATCGGTGGCGGCGTCGCTCACACTGAGTCAAGCGGAACTTCGCACAGCCTTCTTGCACGACGTTTGGCTCCACCCGAAGCCAAAGGCTATTTATTCAAGGTGTTTTTCGCCTTCTTAGCCCTAGTTGGGGTAATGGCGGGAAGCGGAACTCTATTTTTGTTAAGTTTCCTGACCCTTGGATTATGCATATATTTTTCATACCGATGCTTCCAATTCAACACGGATGTGTGGCCAAAAATGATGGACCAGTGGCGAGGTACGTGGATTTGCCACAGCTGTGGCCATACATTCACACCGTGATCAGCCATGGCAATTTATTCAAGTCGAACTCGCTTCGCGGATCGGATTAATTCAGGCGTTAGACTTCTATGAGGCGACTGATGCTGACAGAGAAGAAGCTTCGTGGTGTTCCACGGCGACTACGAGCGCTGAAGCGCTGGGCGGAAGAATTTTCCGGTCATTTTCCTTCTACTACAGAACTCGCGCTCGCCGACCAATACTACAATTGGAAAATCCCTGTCGACTTGAATCTTGTTGAGGGAGCAGGCACCACCCGAGAAATTCAACGAGTATGTGCTCAAGCCCTGGTGGATGCCTGCGGAAAACTGTTGACAAGCAAACCTGTATCTACGCGAGGTGTTCGTGTCACTTGTGTTGTATGCCTTCCTGATATGTTTACAAGCGAGGTTTGTATCTATCTCGATGAGAATTATTTTTCTGGCCACACTACACCGTGCTCAAGCAAACATGGGACCTGTACACATATTGTTGGGCGGAGGCTGTCTGAAGAATGGGGACTGCATCTCCCCCAAAGCATGGGTGAGCTCGGGGTTGCTTTAGACTATCGCGGCTTCGATGACAAGGATCATTGGTTCGTCGGCGAGCGCTGGTATTTCGGGGAGGTCGCGGCATTGGATAACAGTTCATTCGATGTGGATGGCTACGCCGCCGCTCAACTCCATCGTTAAGGATCAGAATTCCAGCATGCGCGTTGAACAAGAGTCACCCAACCAGCCAGATGTCATCGCGCTCATTGCCGATCTCGATACGTATCAAGATTCGCTGTACCCGGCGGAGGCCCGCTATGCGCTTGATCTGACATTGCTTTCCAAACCCAATGTGATCTTCGTCGTTGCAAGAAATGAACTGCATGCTGCGGTCGGTTGCGGCGCTGTCGTGCTGAATGACTCCTACGGCGAGATCAAGCGTATGTATGTACTACCGAAAGCCAGAAGCAAGGGTGTTGCAGGGCAAGTCATCGCCGCATTGGAACTAATCGCGTACGAATCGGGCTGCCGAGAGCTGATGCTTGAAACCGGGCCGTATCAGCCGGAAGCGTTGAAGCTCTACGAGAGGCGAGGCTATATTCGGCGGGACGCATTCGGCGCTTACCCCGAGCATCCGCTCAGTGTATTCATGGGCAAGTCACTTGGTTTGCAGTTATAGGCGCGAGTGACTGATGCCTAACAACTCCGTAAGAGACTTCCTGTCAACTTCGGGTAAATGAGGTTTTCGCCCTGGGCTTTCGGGCCACTGCTGGTGGTCGTGTTTTTCTATTTGCTGCTTACGACGATCACCTTGCTGAAGGCCATGGGTACGTCGAGTGGGAGGATCCACCGATGTTCTGGTGTGGCCTTCTCGCTGGCCGCCGCGCGCTTAGTACGCGAACTCCCGGAACACCGGATCGACGCTTCCGCCCCACGCGCCGTGGAACAACTCCAGCTTCCGCTCCGCGGGGGTCTGGTTGGCTTCCACGATTTCCAGCATGGGTTCGAGGAAGATGGTTTCGTCGGCGCCGTTGTCGTTTAATCGGGCGCGGCGCTTCAGGCCGTGGGCAGCGATCTTCAGAGCTTGTTCGGCCAGATCGCGCACGGTGCCGCCGCGGAAAGGCAGCTTTAGCGCATGCTTGGGCACGCCATCGCGCAAGGCGTGGCGTTCGAGGGTGCTGAAATCCTTGACCAGATCCCAGGCGGCATCCAGCGACTCCTGGTCGTAGAGCAGACCGACCCAGAACGCGGGCAGTGCGCACAGGCGGTTCCACGGGCCGCCGTCGGCGCCGCGCATTTCCAGGTATTGCTTCAGCCGCACTTCGGGAAACGTGGTGGTGAGATGGTCGGCGAAGTCTTTCATGGTGGCATGGACGCCCGGGAGGGCGGGTAGCTCACCGGCCAGGAAACGCTTGAAGTCCTGACCGGCCAGGTCGAGGTACTCGCCATCTTGCAGGCTGAAGTACATCGGCACGTCCAGGATGTAGTCGATGTAGCGTTCGTAGCCGAAGCCATCGGCGAAGACGAAGTCGAGCATGCCGGTACGATCCGGATCGGTGTCGGTCCAGATGTGCGAGCGATAGGAGAGGTAGCCGTTCGGCTTGCCTTCGGTGAACGGTGAATCGGCGAACAGCGCGGTGGCGATAGGTTGCAGCGCCAGACTGGTGCGGAACTTCTTCACCATGTCCGCTTCGGTGGAGAAATCCAGGTTCACCTGCACGGTGCAGGTACGCGTCATCATGTCCAGCCCGAGATCGCCGACCTTGGGCATGTATTCGCGCATGATCTTGTAGCGGCCCTTGGGCATCCACGGCATCTCGTCGCGGCGCCATTTCGGCTGGAAGCCCATGCCGAGGAAGCCCAGGCCCAGGTCGTCGGCCACTGAGCGCACGTCCTTCAAGTGGGAGTTCACCTCGGTGCAGGTCTGGTGAATTGTTTCCAGCATGGCGCCGGATAGTTCCAACTGGCCGGCCGGCTCCAGCGTGATCGAAGCGCCTTCGCGCGAGAGCGCTACCGGATTCTCGCCTTCGCGGGCGACCGACCAGTCGTAGCGCGTGGCCAGCGTTTCGAGTAAGCGCTTGATACCGCGATCGCCTTCGAACGTGGGCGGGCGCAGGTCGTCGGTACGGAAGCCGAACTTTTCGTGCTCGGTGCCGATCCGCCAAGCCTCGCGCGGCTTCTCGCCGGCGGCCAGGTAGTCGGCCAATTGCTGACGCCCCGCAATCGGGGTGTTCTTTACGGCGCTGGGTATGGACACGGACGAAACCTTGCTGGGTGAACGTCTCACTATGGGGGTGTGGCGCTGCCGCGAAAAGGGGTTGACGACAAATAATTGTACGCCCCGGTACAGATCGCGGTTAAGCCGGAGGATTTACTGTTCGGCAGAATTCAGCGTAAACAGGGTCTCGACAGGAACGTTCAGCGCGCTTGCCAGTTTCAAGGCCAGCAGGACCGAGGGAACCATCCGGCCCGCCTCGATCGCGTTGATTGACTTGCGAGTAGTGCCACCCAGTTCCGCAAGCGCGGCTTGCGTCATGTCACGCATCGCACGCTGCACTTTCAAGTTGATAGTCAATTGATCGCTCGACACGTCACTGTTGCCGGTCGCAAAACAGAAAGGTCGTCAGAAACACGGTGACACCGACCACGACCGTCGCGGTCGACATCACTTGTGGTGCCGCTGCCAATGGCATCCAGAGAAGCGTGACACCCAGAAGCGGCTGGCACAACAACATGCCAAAGAACGCGAACCGGTAGGCTTTGTGCATGCTGGCATGGCGCAACTCATCATTCATCACGGCCCGCATGGCGGGATTGGTCCCGCTGGCTGGTTGTCCGCGCCGCGAAGACGCTAGCCACGCGATGGCGAAGATTATGGCGATGGGAAGCAGGCTCATCAGCTTGCCGGCGTGCTGGAACGCCGTACTCTGCGGAAAGGCATTCGCCAACACGGCATAACCGCCCAGCGGCAAGACCAGCAGTAACGCCAACCACAAGCAACGACGCGCGAAGCGGGTCAGGGTATCGGTCGCATCAAGCGCATTTCGTTTCATGAGTGGGCAATCAATGGTCGAGATCGGGGAAATACCCGTCAGCGGCCGAAAGAATAACCTATACGTTCCTAAATGCAACCTATAAGTTACATTTGTTGAGACAAATCAAGCTGCAACCCAGGGAATGCCAGCTACCTCTGCTTCCGGCGACAAGCGCATTTCGAAGGGCTCGGGCCGGCGCGAAGTATGAAAGCGGCAGCGGGCCTTTTGCCGCGGCAAACGGGCAAACAAATCGCCGTACGAGCCAGGTGATTCGAGAAAACGCGAGAATTCTTCTGTGAAGGGCTCAGTACAGTCCATGGTCTGGCCCAAGAGAAATCCAGAAAGCAAAGAGGCCGACAATCTGTCGGCCTCTTTGTTTCGTGGCATGAGCTAAGAAGCCCTGAGCTTTTAAGACTCCCGAATCTCTTCCTTCACCGCTTCATCGAATTGAAGAACTCATCGTTGGACTTGGTGTTCTTCATCTTGTCGAGCATGAACTCCATCGCGGACAGCTCGTCCATCGGGTGCAGCAGTTTGCGCAGGATCCAGATCTTGGCCAGCAGGTCCGGGTCGATCAACAAATCCTCGCGGCGGGTGCCGGAGCGGTTGATGTCGATGGCCGGGAAGACGCGCTTCTCCGAGATGCGCCGTGACAGGTGCACTTCCATGTTGCCGGTGCCCTTGAACTCCTCGTAGATCACCTCGTCCATCTTGGAGCCGGTGTCGGTCAGCGCGGTGGCGATGATGGTCAGGCTGCCGCCTTCCTCTACGTTGCGAGCCGCGCCGAAGAAGCGCTTGGGGCGCTGCAGGGCGTTGGCGTCGACGCCGCCGGTGAGCACCTTGCCCGAGCTGGGGATCACGGTGTTGTAGGCGCGCGCCAGGCGGGTGATCGAGTCGAGCAGGATGATCACGTCCTTCTTGTGCTCGACCAGGCGCTTGGCCCGCTCGATCACCATTTCGGCAACCTGCACGTGGCGCACGGCGGGCTCGTCGAACGTCGAGGAGATGACTTCGCCGCGCACAGTGCGGGCGATCTCGGTGACTTCCTCCGGGCGCTCGTCGATCAGCAACATGATCAGATGCGCTTCGGGGTGGTTGTACTGAATTGCCTGGGCGATGTTCTGCAACATCATCGTCTTGCCGGACTTCGGCTGGGAGACGATCAGTCCGCGCTGACCCTTGCCGATCGGCGCGATCAGGTCGAGGATGCGGCCGGTGATGTCCTCGCTGGACCCGTTGCCGCGCTCAAGCTTGAACGACTTGCGCGGGAACAGCGGGGTGAGGTTTTCGAACAGCATCTTGTTCTTGGATGCTTCCGGCGGATCGCCGTTGATCGTTTCCACCCGCAGCATGGCGAAGTAGCGCTCGCCTTCCTTCGGATGCCGCACGCGGCCGGTGATGTAGTCGCCGGTGCGCAGGTTGAAGCGGCGGATCTGGCTGGGCGAGACGTAGATGTCGTCGGGGCCGGCCAGGTAGGACTCGTCGGCCGAGCGCATGAAGCCGAAGCCATCTTGCAGAATTTCCAGCACGCCTTCGGCCCAGATGCCGCCGCCGGAGCGCGCATGCGCCTTGAGCACGTTGAAGATCACGTCTTGCTTGCGGGCGCGGGCAATCCCTTCATGGACGCCCAACGACTCGGCAAACTCCAGCAGCTGCGGCGCCTTCATGCGCTTGAGCTCGGTGAGGTTGATCACCCGGTCGTTGCTGCCCGGATCGGCGTTGTCATCATCCACCGGCAGGCCATTCGGGTTGGGGCGCTGGTGGCGCTCAGCCTGCGGTCGCGGTTGGTTGCTGCGCTCGTTGCTGCGCTCGCTACGCTCTCCACGATCATTGCGCCGGCGCCGGCCACGACCCTCGCGAGGGTTGTTCTGGCCCTGGCTCGAACCTTGGCCCTGGTTCTGGCTGCCGTTCTGAGCCGGGTTGGTGCCGTTCGAACCGGAGCCGGACGCGCCGGACTCGTTCGTGCCCTGGCCTGCCGCAGCTGTCTCGGTTTTGGACGGTGCCGGTGCCGGTGCCTCCGCCGGAGCGGGTGCAGGCGCCGCGGCTACGGGTGCCGGTGCGGGGCGCTCCGCCGGTGGGGCCGCCGGGGCGGGCGACTTCTCGGTCGCAGCCGGTTTGTCGCTCGCCGCGGCCTTGTCGGCTTTGGCAACGGCTGTGCGCCGCGGTGCGCGAGCGCGTGGCTCGGGTTTGCCTTCGTTCACGGGGCCGGCGTCGGCGCCCTTGGTTTCAGGCGGAATCTGATTATCGGTATCGGACACGGGCAATCCTCGCGGGGCGCCGTTGAGTTGCAGGAGGGAGTGTGTGCGTCGCGCGGAAGGCGCTAGGGGACAGGACTGTCCCGACGGACGGGCACCAATCTAGCACCCGCTGCGTGTCGACGTAAAGCCTTGGCAGCCGACCGAGTGGTCAAGGCGGACTGCCGGCAACGGGTGCGGTTCAGGTAGTTCAGATCGCCTTGTCGATCATCTGGGTCAGCTGACCCTTGCTGACCGCGCCGATCTGGGTGGCTTCGACCTTGCCGTTCTTGAACACCATCAGGGTCGGAATGCCGCGCACGCCATAGGCCCGCGGGGTTTGCTGGTTCTGGTCGATGTTCACCTTGACCACGCGCAGCTTGCCTTTGTACTGCAGGGCCAGTTCGTCCAGCATCGGCGCGATGGCCTTGCACGGCCCGCACCATTCAGCCCAGAAATCGAGCAGCACCGGGGTTTCTGACTTCAGCACCTCTTGTTCGAAGGCGTCGTCGTTCACATGGGTAATCAGGTCGCTCACCGGGGAATCTCCGTGGCTGGGGGACGCAAAAAGCGTGGGTAAGACAGGATGGGGCGGCCGGCGCCGCAATACAAGGATCGGCGTCATCAGCTACACTCAGGCGCCCATGAAGCATGGGTTGGGCAGGAAGAGGGCAAGCCAAAGTGGCTTGGCGTTCATTCCAGCGCAACTCCGGGCACGATTCAAGGGTGGCCTTTCAAGCTGCCCGTCAGACCGCCGGCATAAACGGCGTCGCTCGCCGCGGCGCGATCTTGTTGACCCTGACATTGAGCCGCTTCGTTGCGCATTGCGCACCCGTCCTGCACCACTTTCGCGCCGATCTTCGGCCGCCGGAAGAGGCGCAGCGCATCACGTCGCCGTCAGGCCAAGGTCCCGAATTCCCCATATGTCACAGACCGTACTCACCGATACCTTCTTCACCAACTTTGATCTTCACCCGCTGCTGCAACAGGGCCTGGACGACAGCGGATTCACCCGCTGCACGCCAATCCAGGAAATGACCCTGGCGCCTGCACTGGCCGGCCGCGATGTCGCCGGCCAGGCGCAGACCGGCACTGGCAAGACTTGTGCCTTCCTGGTCGCGCTGATGAATCGCTTGCTGACCACGCCGGCCGTCGCCAACCGCAAGGACAGCGACCCGCGTGCGCTAATCATCGCGCCGACCCGCGAGCTGGCGATCCAGATCGACAAGGATGCGCGCAGCATCGGACAGCACACCGGTCTGAAGACCGCGCTGATCTATGGCGGTGTCGATTACGACAAGCAGCGCCAGCAGTTGAAAGATGGCTGCGACATTATCATCGCCACCCCTGGCCGCATGCTCGATTACCACAAGCAGGGCGTGTTCAGCCTCAACAGCGTCGAGGTGATGGTGATCGACGAGGCCGACCGCATGTTCGACCTCGGCTTCATCAAGGACGTGCGCTTCATCTTCCGCAAGCTGCCGCCACGCGAGGAGCGCCAGGTGCTGTTGTTCTCCGCCACGCTCAGCCATCGCGTGCTGGAGCTGGCCTACGAGCACATGCACGAAGCCGAGAAGCTGGTGGTGGAAAGCGATCACGTCACCGCCGACCAGGTGCGCCAGTTGGTCTACTTCCCGGCCAAAGAAGAGAAGATGCCGCTGCTGCTGAACCTGATCGACCAGCACAAGCCCACGCGCAGCATCATCTTCGTCAACACCAAGGCTGCCGCCGAGCGCGTCACCGAACGGGTACGGCGCCACGGCTGCCGTGTCGGCGCGATCTCCGGCGACGTGCCGCAGCTGAAGCGGCAGAAGCTGCTGCAGCGCTTCAAGGACAGTCAGTTGGACATTCTGGTGGCCACCGACGTGGCCGCGCGCGGCCTGCACATCCCGCATGTCAGCCACGTCTTTAATTACGACTTGCCGCACGAAGCCGAAGATTACGTGCACCGGATCGGCCGCACGGCCCGTCTGGGCGAGGAGGGTGACGCGATCAGCTTCGCCTGCGACCTGTACGCGATGTCGCTGCCGGATATCGAGGCCTATATCGGCCAGAGCATTCCGGTGGCGCCGATGGATCCAGCCCTGCTGGTGATGCCCAAGCCGCGCGCGGTCGACGCTGAGTTCGCTGCGAATGCCGCCGCCGACAGCGCCGCGTTCGGTGACGTAGTGCCGCCGAGGCCCGGTGAAAAACCGCGCCACACGGGTGGCGCCAGCCGTCATGGTGGACGCGACGAAGCCAGTCGTAGCGCGTCCAGGCCGCGCCGCGAGCACAAGCCGGTCGAGACCGAAGCTCCGGTCGCGCAGCCCGCAACCGAGGTAGCGCCACCTGCCCAGGCGGCGCCGACCAACGGTAGCGCCGCCGAAGAAGGCACGCGCAAGCCGCGTCGCCGTCGCGGTGGTCGCAATCGCCGGCGCGAAGGCGCACCGGCCGCTGGTGCCGAGACGAACGCGCAGCCGCAGCCGCAGCCGCAGGCGCCGGCCAAGGGCCAGCATGCCCCGCGTGGCGAGCGCCGTCCGCCACGCGAGCGCACGGCGAGCGAGTCGTCTGGCAACGTCCACTCGCGCCCGTCGCGCCAGGTCGCGGTGACCTCCGGCAAGACCAGTGAGCACCCGCATCCGAACAAGCCCGGCCTGTTCCGTCGACTGACGCGCCTGTTCACCGGTCGCTGAGCTTCTGGTCGCCGCGGCTGAACCCGCGGCGACCGAAGCCCGCATCTCGCTGCCGGCTTCGCTTATCCTTGCGGTTGGCATGACGGCATCCAGGCGCGGGGACACGCGGTGATCCAGTTCGATCAAGTCAGCAAACGCTACGAGGGCGGCCACGAGGCTCTCTCGCAGCTTTCGTTCGAGGTGCCCAGCGGCGAGATGGCCTTCATTACCGGCCATTCCGGTGCCGGCAAGAGCACCCTGCTCAAGTTGCTCGGGTTGATCGAGCGACCGTCGCACGGCGTGATCAGTATGGATGGCAAGAAGCTGTCGAAGATCCGCGCCAGCGGCGTTCCGAAGTGGCGCCGGCAGATCGGCATGGTGTTCCAGGATCACCGGCTGCTGATGGATCGCACCGTATTCGCCAATGTCGAGTTACCGCTGGTGATTGGCAGCATCGCGCGCGCTGAACGCGGGCGGCGGGTGCGTGCGGCATTGGAGAAAGTCGGCCTGCTGGCTTACGAGCGGCAGTTGCCCGCCACCTTGTCCGCCGGCGAACAACAGCGCGTAGGCATCGCCCGCGCGATCGTGGCGCGGCCAGCGCTGTTGATCGCCGACGAACCCACCGGCAACCTCGACCCGCAACTGGCGCTGGAGATCATGGGCCTGTTCGACGAGTTTCAGCAGGTCGGCACCACCGTGCTGGTGGCCAGCCATGACCTGCCGCTGATCAAACGCATGAAGAAACGCGTGATCGTGCTTGACCACGGTCGACTGGTGGCTGATTTATCCGCGCAGGAGGTGCTGTGAGCACGACGCCGGATACCTCGACTTCACCTTCCGCAGCGCCTGCGCGCAACGAGCATAGGCGCGGGCGCCGATTGGCCAGTTGGCAGGAGCATCATGGTTGGAGCGCTGCCGCCAGTTTGCGCCGACTGGCGGCGCGTCCGCTCGGCAGCTTGCTGACCATTGCCGTGATGGGTCTGGCGCTGGCGCTGCCGCTGACGTTTTACCTGTTGCTGGGCAATGTGCAGAAACTCGGCGATGCGCTGGGCCAGACCCAGACGATCAGCGTGTTCCTCAAGTCAGACCAGGGCGCGCAGCAAACGAAGCTGTTGGCGGATGAGCTTGGCAAGCGCGCCGAAGTGGAGGCGGTCACGATCAAGACGCCGCAGCAGGGCATGGACGAACTGGCGAAGATGCAGGGCTTTTCCGGCGCCGTACAGACGCTGGGCGACAACCCGTTGCCGTATGTGCTGCAGCTGCAGCCGCGATCTGAAGCCAGTGCTGCGGCGCTCGAGCAGCTGGTGTCGGATGCGCGCGCCATGCGCAGTGTTGAGCTGGTGCAGGACAGTGGTCACTGGCGGCAACGCCTGGATGCCCTGCTCGGCGTGGGCAACCGCATCGTATTGATCGTTGCCTCGCTGCTGGCCTTGGCGGCGTTGCTGGTGGTTGGCAACACGGTGCGGGTGGACATTACCAGTCGCAGCGAGGAAATCGGAGTGTTGTTGCTGGTCGGCGCCAGCAAAGCCTTCGTGCGCCGGCCGTATCTGTATGCGGGGATCTGGTACGGCTTGTTCAGCGGCATTCTCGCCGCCGCGCTGGCGGTGTCGATCGAGTTGGCGTTGGTGGAACCGGTCGCACGGTTGAGCGAGGCCTACGAAGGCCAGTTACATGTAGGTGGGCTGCCGCCGTGGCTGCTGTTGGCAGTGCCGCTGGCGGCGGCGGCGCTGGGCTGGCTCGGCGCGCGGCTGGTCAGTGCGTGGCAATTGCGCAAGGCCGCGTAATGGCATGCTGGTGCGGTGACGTGAATCGCAACCGCCGATGCCTGGTTCGGTCATCATCGTCGAACCAAAGTGCGTGCAACGGGGTGCACGCGCAAGCTTGTCGCGCCAGGGATTGGCGCGAGCCAGTCTGGGTGAGTGAGGCATGACTACAAACATCAGCAGTCGTCTGTTGACCGAGGCGCCGCGCGTGCTGGTGGTCGATGGTTCGCGCGTGGTTCGCAAACTCATCAGTCGTGTGCTGAATGCCGAGCTGCCGGGCGTCGAGATCGTCGGTTGTGGCAGCGGTGAGGAAGCACAGCAGGTGCTAGGCGAAGGCGCGTTCGATTTCATTACCATCGCGCTGCGGCTGCCCGACATGGACGGGCTGGAACTGGCAAAGTTTGTGCGCGAGTCGGCCACGCAGGCCTATATACCTATAGTGGTGGTTTCCGGTGATGTCGATGAGCGCCTGCACCGGCGTTCATTGGGCGAGCATGTCACCGACTATTTCGACAAGTCGTTGGGCTTCCAGGCGCTGGCTGAGTTCATCCGCGGCTATGTCAGCCCGCAGGCCAGCGCCGAGGGCACCGTGCTGTACGTCGAGGATAGTCGCGTGGTGGCATTGGCCACCCGGCGCATGCTGGAAAAGATCGGGCTGACCGTGCGCCATGTGGTCAGCGTGGAAGATGCGATCGCGCTGCTCGATACCGATCGTGCGCTGGGCAGCATCGGCGCAGACGTAGTACTGACTGACGTCAGCCTGAAGGGCGAATTGACCGGCGGCGACCTGCTCGAACACATCCGTAACGAGTTTGGTTACGGCAAGGGTCGTCTGCCGGTGTTGGTGATGACCGGTGACGAGAACCCGGCCAATCAGGCTGCGCTGATTCGCGCCGGCGCCAACGACCTGGTCGAAAAACCGGCCGAGGAAAAGCTGCTGATCACCAAGGTGCTGTTCCAGTTGCGCGTCGCGGCTCACCTGCGCGAGCGCGAGCAGCCAGAGCCCGAGCCGGCCGAAAAGGACGCATGAACGAGGGCGCGGTCAGGCTGGAGCCGTCCTGGAAGACGCGTATCGGCGATTATTTGCAACGGCCCGAGATGCACGCGTTGTCGAGTTTCCTGCGGGCCGAGAAGCAGGCCGGCAAACACGTCTACCCACCCGGCGCGGAGATCTTCGCGGCGTTCGAGCACACGCCGTTCGACGCGGTGCGGGTGGTGATCCTGGGTCAGGATCCCTACCACGGCGCCGGCCAAGCGCATGGTTTGTGTTTCTCGGTGCGCCCCGGCGTGCGCGTTCCACCGTCGCTGATCAATATTTTCAAGGAGATCCAGCGAGACCTCGGCATCGCCGGTCCCGGCCACGGTTGCCTCACTGCTTGGGCCGACCGCGGCGTGCTCTTGCTCAACAGCGTGCTGACGGTTGAGGAAGGGCGCGCTGGAGCGCACGCGAACCGAGGCTGGGAAGGCTTCACCGACGCGGCCATCGATGCGCTTAACCGCGAACGCGAAGGCCTGGTGTTCCTGCTGTGGGGTGCGTACGCGCAGCGCAAAGGCCAACTGATTGATGGCACCCGCCATTGTGTGTTGCGTTCGGTGCATCCTTCGCCGCTGTCGGCTCATCGGGGATTCATCGGCTGCGGCCATTTCTCCGCCACAAACCGCTACCTGGAAAGCCGCGGCCAGCGGCCAATCGACTGGACGCTGCCATTGCTACCTTCGCCACAAACGGTGTCTGGCGGGGCTTGAACCTCATCTGTACGGCCTCAAGTTGGGGTAAATAGGGCTCTCGACAAGCGTGAGTTAAATCTGTACTATGTAGTTTATTAATACATGATTTAGTTCCAAGTCGAACCAATCGTTGCTTTAGCACTCCAATTGTTCGAGTGCTAAACTTTGACGTCACGCAGGAGATCTCAGCCATGTCCCAAGCCTTGGTGACCGCCAACTTCCCGCTACCGAGCGTGGTGGGCAGTCTGGACGCCTACATTTCGGCCGTGCATCGCATCCCGGTGCTGACCGTGGAAGAAGAACAAGCGCTTTCGCGCGACTATCGTGGCGCTGAAAACCTGGACGCGGCGAAGAAGCTGGTGATGTCGCACCTGTCAGCTTTGCGGTGCACTGGATCCGCGCCGAGATGCACGAATTTATCTTGAAGAACTGGCGCATCGTGAAGGTCGCCACTACCAAGGCGCAGCGCAAGCTGTTCTTCAATCTGCGCAAAAACAAAAAGCGTCTGGGCTGGATGAACGCGGCCGAAGTCAGCACGGTGGCAAAGGATCTGGGCGTGCCGGAGGCGACCGTACGCGAGATGGAATCACGCCTGTCCGGTCGTGATATCGGTTTCGAAGCGCCTGTTGATGCCGACGATGATGCCAAGCCCGCACCCGCCGCGTTTCTGATCGACCACGGAGCCGATCCGTACGAGAACGTGGCCGACGAGGACTATGCGGACAACCAGCTACAGTCCCTGACCGATGCGCTGGAGCATCTGGATGCCCGTTCGCGCGACATCATCCAACGCCGCTGGCTCGACGACGACAACAAGGCGACGCTGCAGGACCTGGCCGACGAATATGGCGTATCTGCCGAGCGCATTCGCCAGGTCGAGGCGAACGCGATGAAGAAGATGCGCGGATTGTTCGCAGCATGATGTGAGTCTCTCGCGGAAGAGCCCGCACATCCACGTGCGGGCTTTTGGACCGAGTGATCTACATCACGCCATCTGGCGGACTTGCCGAAACAGCATGCACGGCCCGGGAAACCGGGCCGTTTGCGTTGGCGCATGCCGGAGTGGCTGATCAGCCGTGATTATCAGTAACGAAGCGCGCCTGGCGCTGATGGTCTAGTAAGTCGGCACAGCCCAGAATCACCGCCACCTGGCTGGGCAGCCGATCGATAAGCGGATACGCATCAGCAGCCAGGCGATCCAGCTCTACAGGCCCGAGAGTTGCAGCTTGCCGAACCGCGCCACCACCGCCATGCGTTGGCATAGGTCGCCTTGATCGGCCGACGCGACGTGAAGGCGTCGTGAATCACGCTGATCCGGGCAGCCGGTCGGTCAGCGCCGAGCCGCCTCCGGCTGGCGCAGCGACATGCCCTTGAGCACGTTCAACGCCTGCGACAATGCGTAATCGGTGGTCGCCAGACTGGCGTCAGCAGCACTGCCGTCGTTGTCGATGTCGCCGGCCTCCTTGACGTTTTCATTGGCCAAATGGTGCGGCAAGTCGGCCTCCGAACTGATCAGCACCGGCGGATGGTCGGCCTCATTCACGGTCAGGTCGGCCAGCGCGATGTCCGGCTTGATCCCCTCGGCCTGGATCGAGGTGCCTTTAGGGGTGTAATAACGGGCGGTGGTGATCTTCACTGCGTGGTCGGTATCCAGCGGCAGTACGGTCTGTACCACGCCCTTGCCGAACGTACGCTGGCCCATCGTCAGGGCGCGGTAGTTGTCTTTCAACGCGCCGGAGACGATCTCCGCCGCCGACGCGGTGCCGTGGTTGGTCAGCACGATCATTGGCGCGCCGTCGAGCTGGTCACCCGGGCGCGCGCTGAAGCTCATGTTCGCATCGGCCAGGCGACCCCGTGTGGTGACGATCACGCCGGAGTCGAGGAAGTCGTCGCTGACCCCGACTGCCGCGGTAAGCAAGCCACCGGGGTTGTTGCGCAGGTCCAGCACGGCGCCCTTCTGCGCCCCGTCTTTGTCGAT
>CAJDWA010000019.1_pt1 | contig 17334 bp, 15 predicted proteins | sample 7391461 | NCBI WGS metagenome assembly CAJDWA01 (sample SAMEA7055726, study PRJEB34461) | soil metagenome | biome: terrestrial ecosystem; feature: Peninsula; material: soil | place: Antarctica | collected 2016 | reverse complement strand
GCGGCGGCCTGGTGCGGTGATTCGCGAGCCTGGCATCATCTTGCTGGTGCCCGGAAGCGTAGGTTTCCAGAGCATGTCCTTCCTGCTCGATCGCAACACTGAGCTGGGGATGGACACCGCGTTGCTGCTGCTGACGCTGCTGGTGTCGCTGGTCGCCGGGTTGATGTTCGGTGAATTGCTGGTGTCACCACGCCGCTCGCTATAGAAGCGAGGCCGCCGGAGTCACGGATCTCCACGCCGCGTTGTACAAGAACGTGACGAACCTGCACGACACCCTCAAGCCACCTCTCTCTTGGCGGAGAGAGGTGGTTGTCGACTCGCGCAGTTGCATGGCGCCGGCATGTCTGTGCCGGGAACTGGAGAAATGTATGCTGTGGAGACAAAAAAACGCCGGCGCGAAGCCGGCGTTTCTCATGGTGCGATTGACTGCAATCAGATCAACAGATCCTTTTCCTTCTTGCCAGCTGCCAGCGCGTCGTTGAACCAGTGCGGGCGCTTGCCGCGGCCGGACCAGGTTTGCGTGGGATTTGCCGGGTTGCCGTATTTCGGCGGAACCTTGCTGCCGCTTTGCTTGGCCTTGCGAGCGGTGCCGAAGATGTCTTCGAAGGTATAACCCTCGGCTTTGATCATGGCGTTGACCTTCTGGCGCAGCTTGACGACTTCCTCTTTGTACAACTCGTCCTGGCGCAACTGCGCCTTGCTGATCAGTTCATTGAGCTGAGTGTGATTTAGATTTTTGATGTCGACAGCCATGCATGGACTCCGGGGGTTGGGGGCGAAAGCTAAATCGCGTCACGATTATCGAAATGATGTGGACGCGCTGAATCCTGACTTGTGCCGGATTCTCGCCGATTTAGCAAATACTTGTAAAGGAAAGAGATTAAAACAACGCGCCGGACTTCATATTCGGCGTGATTATCAAACCATCGCCATCATCGCGTTATGCAGGTATTTCATAACTGCAAATCGCGCAAATCAGGCCAGCAGTGCAAACAATTCGTCCTGGCTGACGATACGGCTTTCACTGTCTTCACGGCCGCGATATTCAAGCGTCTCCGCGGCAAGCCCGCGTGCGCTCACCACGACACGGTGCGGAATACCGATCAGCTCCATGTCGGCGAACATGCTGCCAGGGCGCAGTCCACGGTCATCCAGTACGGTTTCGATGCCGCGTTGATTCAGGACCTGGTACAACGCTTCGGCGGCGTCGTTGACCGCTGCCGAGGCATTCTTCGGGTTGATCACGCAAACTGCGACGCGCCAGGGCGCCATGGCATCGGGCCAGATAATGCCGGCGTCGTCGTGGCGCTGTTCGATGGCCGCGGCGACGATACGGCTGACCCCGATGCCGTAGCAGCCCATGGTCATCAGTTTGGCCTTGCCGCTTTCGTCGATGACGGTCGCATCCAGCGCCTCGGCATACTTCTGGCCGAGCTGGAATACATGGCCCACCTCGATGCCCCGTGCAAGGTGCAAGGTGCCCTTGCCATCGGGGGAGGCATCACCGTCGACCACATTGCGCAGGTCGACGATGCGGCTGATGCGTGCATCGCGCTCCCAGTTCGCACCGGTGTAGTGCGTGCCGCTGGCATTGCCGCCGCAGACGAAATCGGCGAGCAGCGCTGCGTCTCGGTCGACGATGACCGGTACCGAGTCGGGTAGGCCGACCGGACCGATGAAACCGGGGCGGGTGCCGCAGGTGGCGAGGATCTCTTCTTCGCTGGCCAGCACGGATGCGCCGGGCAGCTCGGTCAGCTTGCCGGCCTTGACCTCGTTGATTTCGTGGTCGCCACGCAGGCATAGCGCGACCAAGCCGTCGACGCCGCGGACCAGCAAGGTTTTTACGCACTGCTGCGGTGAAACCTCGAGGAAGCTCGCGACATCGGCAATGGTTTTCTGGGTCGGAGTATCCACTTTCTGCAGTTGGGCCGCGGCCGTGGGGCGGCTGATTGTGGATGCCAGCGCTTCGGCCTTTTCCAGGTTGGCGGCGTAATCAGATTCGTCGGAGAACGCAATCGCGTCCTCGCCCGAGGCTGCCAGGACCTGGAACTCGTGACTGGCGTTGCCGCCAATCGCGCCGGTATCGGCCTGCACCGCGCGGAAAGTCAGTCCAAGGCGGGTGAAAACGCGCACATAGGCCTGATACATCACGGCATAAGTTTCGGCCAGCGACTCCTGCGACAGGTGAAACGAGTAGGCATCCTTCATCAGAAATTCGCGGGCGCGCATCACGCCGAAACGTGGGCGGATCTCGTCGCGAAATTTGGTCTGGATCTGGTAGAAATTGACTGGCAGCTGCTTGTAGCTTTTCAGCTCGTTGCGGGCGAAGTCGGTAATCACTTCTTCATGGGTGGGGCCGTAGCAGAATTCCTGCTGTTTGCGATCCTTGATCTTCAGCAGCTGGCCGCCGAATTTTTCCCAACGGCCGGTTTCCTCCCACAATTCCTTGGGCTGGATCGACGGCATCAGCAATTCGATCGCGCCGGCGCGGTCCATCTCCTCGCGCACGACGCGCTCGACTTTGCGCAGCACGCGCAGGCCCAACGGGCTCCAGGTGTACAGGCCGGAGGCCAGCCGACGGATCATTCCCGCACGCAGCATCAGTCGATGGCTGGCGATCTCGGCATCGGCGGGAACTTCCTTGACGGTGGCCAGGTGAAATTGGCTGAGGCGCATGCGTGCAATTCCGGCGTTGGAGTAAAGCGGCCATTGTAGCCGCGCGCCGCGGTCACCGGAGCGTGCCAGGTGTCGGTCAGGTGCCCTGGCAATATTTGTTGTACTGGGCCTGCGCGCTTTCAATCTGCTGCTTGCGCTGGGCATCGTCCAAGGCGACGGGTTTCCCGTTGTTTTCCATGACCACCGGGCCGCTGCCTTGCAAGGTAGCGAGGTTTGCCTGCAGCGAATCACACAGCGATTTGCGGTTTTCCGGGGTGTCGGCAACCGTCTTCGGCGCGGGGGCGGCCTCACTGTTGTTGTCCTCGTCTTCGGTACTGGCCTCGGAGGCGGGTTTCGCCAAGGGCTCCACCGTGCCAGTGGTGGTGACCTTGGTGTATGTGGTGCCTTGCGCCGGCGGTGCTTCGGAATAATGCACGGTGCCGTGGGCATCAGTCCATTTGTAGGCTTGGGCGGTGGCCAAGGGTGCCAGTAGCAACAGTGCCACGGCAATCAACAGACGGTGCATGGGGTTCTCCAGATCAGGGGGAAAATTGACACTTATTAGTTAACACTCCGGCGGTCAGGACTCAAGCGAGCAATGGTTTACACTGCGTCTACTCCGTCACGATCCTGGTAAATGAGCGAATCCATGCCTGTCCGCCCGCCCCGACACCGAGGTATTTACCTGCTGCCGAACCTGTTCACGACGGGGGCGATGTTCGCCGGCTTCTACGCAATTATCTCCAGTATCGGCGGTCATTTCATCGAAGCCGCGGTGGCGGTGTTCCTGGCGGCGATCCTGGACGGCATGGACGGCCGGGTGGCACGCATGACCGGCACTCAGACCGAGTTTGGCGTCCAGTATGACTCGCTTTCGGACCTGGTCAGCTTTGGCTTGGCGCCCGCATTGGTGATGTACACGTGGTCATTGTCGGCCATGCACGATATCGGACCACTGTGGGGCAAGCTGGGCTGGGCCTGTGCGTTCATCTACGCGGCTTGCGCCGCACTGCGGCTGGCCCGCTTCAATACCCAGGCTGGGGTGGCCGACAAGCGCTATTTCCAGGGGCTGGCCAGTCCCGCCGCAGCGGCGGTGAACATGTCGTTCGTGTGGACGATGGAGAAATCCGGTTGGTCCGGTACCGAGCTGTCCTTCGCCAGCGCCGCGATGCTGGTGATCACCGGCCTGCTGATGGTCAGTCGCTTTCGATATTTCAGTTTCAAGTCGTTGCCGATGGGGGACCGTGGCAGCGTGCCCTTCGCCTGGTTGGTCGTGGCGGTGCTGTTGCTGGCCCTGCTGTACCTGGCACCGGCCCGAGTGTTGCTGGTGGGCTTCACGATGTACTTGCTGTCCGGGCCGATATGGACGATCTGGGTGCGGCTTGCCCATCGGCGCCGGGGGCGGCGCCACCCGTCATGAGCGCGAGTTTTCGCATGGCCGCGGAGCCCGCTCACCGGGTTCGCGTATTGCGGGCGCTGGGACTGACGCCGTGGGTGCGTCGCGCGGCAGCGATCGCGCCGATGCCCGAGTTGGAGATCGCCGCCACCAGCGCAGGCGTGGCTTGCGTGGTGATCCTGCCGGAACAATGCAGCACCCGTGAACTCGACTTGCTCGGGCGCGCGCTGAGCGCCGGCGGTGCCTGGCTGGCGCGGTCGGCGCGCGTTCGCGTGAAAGCGGGTCAGCTCACCGCCGAGGTTCCTACGGCGCGAGCCTACCTGGTGTTTGGCGAGGCACAAGCCCACGCTTTGGGCCGCATCCTTCCTGTGGATGTGATGAACCGGGCGTTGATCGTGCTGGCCGACGAGCCGAGCCTGGTGCTGGGCAGTGCCGCGGCCAAGCGTCGTTTGTGGAGCGCGCTGCGCAGTCTGCGCCGTGCCTTGCTGGCCACGGCGGGGGAATGAGTCATGGCCGCCGTGATCAAGCCAGTGATCCAGGTGCGCGCGGTGCGCCTGGATGACGTGCCTGCGATAAGCGCGATCGAGAATCTTTCTTACGATTTTCCCTGGTCCCAGGGGATTTTCAGCGACTGCGTGAAAGCCGGGCATTCGTGCTGGGCGCTGTGCGTGGACGGCGTGCTTGCCGGCTACGGCATTCTGTCGACCGGTGCTGGCGAGGCGCACCTGCTGAACCTGTGTGTCGGCCCGGAGCATCGCGGCCGTGGCCTTGGCCGGCATTTGTTGATGCGATTGCTCGACATCGCGAAGTGGGACCGTGCCGAGCGCGTTTTCCTCGAGGTACGGCCGTCCAATCCGCTGGCGAAAACCCTCTACGAATCGGTCGGTTTCAGACAGATCGGCCTGCGTCCTCGCTATTACCCCGCGCAGGAAGGCCGCGAGGACGCCATTGTGATGGTGCTGGAGGCACCGTAGAAGAACGCTTGCGAGCGACGCTGTTGGATTTCATCCAGTCCAGTGCATTGAGGCCAGAGCATCGCTCGCGAGCGATACTTTGGCGTGGCTAGGAGCCTGTCGGACTTTGGTTGGCCGGCCTGCGAATTCGCCTGAGTGGTCCATATTTCCGCCGATTCTTGGTCCATAGAACCACTATCGACCTGCGAACCGGCGAAAATCTGTCCGCACCCAGCCGAATTCTCGACTCGACCACCAAAGCCCGACAGGCTCCTAGCTGGCAGACAGTTTTCGCGATTGCTCGCGCAGGGCGCTCAGGGTGGTGTTCCATTCGGTGATGCGCTGGCGTTCCTGGGCAACCACGTCGGCGGGCGCGTTGGCGACGAAATTCGCATTCCCGAGTTTGCCTTCGCACTTCTTGATCTCGACTTCGATGCGGTTCATTTCCTTGGTTAGGCGGGTTTTCTCGGCCTCGACGTCGATCAGGCCGGCGAGTGGGATCAGTACGCGCAAGCTGCCGACCACGGCCGCCGCGGCAGCCGGTTCGTCGGCGCCCGCTTCGATCCACTGCGGCGTTTCGGTGCGGGCGAGAAAGGTGAGCTGGGCGGCGAACTTCGCTGCGCGGATACGATCGGTAGCGTCGCCATCGGCGAACAGCATCGGGATGGTCTTGCCGGGCGAGATGTTCATTTCCGAGCGGATCCTGCGGATGCCGGAAAGCACGCTCTTGAACCATTCGATCTCGGCCGTCGCTGCGTCGTCGGCAGTGATCTCTTCGGCTTGCGGCCATGGTCGCTGCATCAGGCAGCCTTCCGTCAGGCCGAGCTTCGGGCCGATCGCGCCCCAGATTTCCTCGGTAATGAACGGGATGATTGGATGCAAAGCGCGCAGCACGCTCTCGAGCACGACTAGTAACGTATGGCGAGTCGAGGCCGCCGCGACTGCGTCGTCCCCAGTCAAAGCCGGTTTCGAGAGTTCAAGAAACCAGTCGCAATACTCGTTCCACACGAACTCGTACAGCGACTGTGCGAGGTGATCAAAACGATAGGTGACGAAATGCTGCTCGACCTCGGTCAGGGTTTGCTTCAGCCGGGTCAGGATCCAGCGCTCCGCTTCGGTGACGGGTTGTGAACCGATCTTCTCCGAAGAGAGCGATACGGAAGGACTTGAATGTTGCGCGCCGCGCGAATCGTCTCCCGGCGCCTCCGCGCGACTCTCTCCCGAGAGAAGAGGGGATTCAAGGTTCATCAACACGAAGCGCGCCGCGTTCCACAACTTGTTGCAGAACGACTTGTAACCTTCGGCACGCTTGATGTCGAAGTTGATCGTGCGGCTGTAGCTGGCCAACGCGGCAAAGGTGAAGCGCAGCGCGTCTGTGCCGATGGCGGGGATACCGTCGGGATAATCCTTGCGGATGCGCTTTTCAACCTTGGCGCGCACTTGCGGAATCAGCAACGACTTGGTGGATTTTTCCACCAGCGGCTCGAGTTCGATGCCGTCAATCAAATCCAGAGGGTCCAGCGTGTTGCCCTTGGACTTGGACATTTTCTTGCCTTCGGCGTCGCGCACGATGGCGTTGATGTAGACCTCGTGGAAGGGGATCTGGCCGGTGAAATACTTGGTCGCCATCACCATGCGCGCGACCCAGAAAAAAATGATATCGAAGCCGGTGACCAGCACCGCGCTGGGCAGGAACAATTTGTCCTGCTCCCAGTTCGCCACGATCTCGCCGCGTCCATTCTTCACCGGGCCGTCGCCCGGCCAACCCAGGGTGGAGAACGGCCACAACGCCGAGCTGAACCAGGTGTCGAGCACGTCTTCATCCTGGCGCAGTTTGCCCACCGGCGGGGTGCTGGCGTGTGCGCGTGCGTCCGCCTCGTCCTCGCCGACGAAGATGTTGCCGGCTTCGTCGTACCACGCCGGGATACGGTGGCCCCACCACAGCTGGCGGCTGATGCACCAGTCCTGGATGTTGTCCAGCCATTGCGTGTAAGTGGTCGTCCAGTTGGCCGGCACGAACTTGATCTCGCCTGAGCGCACGGCATCGAGCGCGGGTTCGGTGATCGCCTTGCGCCCGCCAGGGCGGCCATCGGCCTGCACCTCGGAGGTCAGGTCGACGAACCACTGGTCGGTGAGCATCGGCTCGATTACCGCGTCCGAACGCTGGCTTACCGGAACTTGCAGTTTGTGCGCCTTGGTTTCGACCAACAGTCCGACGGCGTCGAGGTCGGCCAGTACAACTTTGCGTGCGTCGTAGCGGTCAAGACCGCGGTATTTTTCCGGCGCTTCGTTGTTGATCTTTGCGTCCAGCGTGAAGATCGTGATCAATGGCAGTTTGTGCCGGATGCCGATCGCGTAGTCGTTGAAATCGTGCGCCGGGGTGATCTTTACGCAGCCGGTGCCGAAGTCCCTGTCGACATAGTCGTCTGCGATCACCGGGATCTGGCGGCCGGAGAGCGGCAAGGTCAGGGTCTTGCCGACCAGGTGCGCGTAGCGCACGTCTTCCGGATGCACCGCCACCGCCACATCGCCGAGCATGGTCTCCGGGCGGGTGGTGGCGACCACCAGGCTTTCGTCGCTGTCGGTGACCGGATAGCGGATCGACCACATGTGGCCGTCACGCTCGACGCTGTTCACTTCCAGGTCGGAGACCGCTGTACCCAGCGATGGATCCCAGTTCACCAGCCGGTTGCCGCGGTAGATTAGACCGGCGCGATACCAGTCGATGAATACCTTGCGCACGGCGGCGGAGAGGCCCTCGTCCATGGTGAAGCGCTCGCGCGACCAGTCCGCTGTGGCACCGATGCGGCGCATTTGGTTGGTGATCGTGGAGCCGGATTCCTCTTTCCATTTCCACACCCGCTCGATAAAAGCGTCGCGACCCAGGTCGTGGCGGGTCTTGTCCTCGGCCGCGAGCTGGTTTTCCACAATTTTCTGGGTGGCGATGCCGGCGTGGTCGGTACCGACCTGCCACAACGTGTTCATCCCGCGCATGCGCTGATAGCGCGCCAGCATGTCCATCACCGTCTGCTGGAACGCATGGCCCATGTGCAGCGTGCCGGTGACGTTCGGCGGCGGCAGCAGGATGCAATACGGCTCGCCATGACCCGATGGCTGGAACGCACCGCTGGCTTCCCAGCGTGCGTACCACTTCGATTCAATCTGGGCTGGCTCGAAACTCTTTTCCATCAGGTAGGCGCTCGCTGGCGCCCTCTGGGCGCGTGCTTTGTCGGAAGTAAGACGGCGATTGTACGTGGCAGCGGACGGGCAACCAAAAAAAGTGCCGTCACCCGGCGACTCATCGGCGGTCCGAAGCTACAAGGAAGCTGGTGAGGAGCCGTGCTGGCGACCGGCGCGGAAGTCAGGCGCTCAGCGCCAGCTTTGCTCCCAGGTCCAGCAGCGGCGCGGCGATCAGGATGCGTGCCAGAAACAGCGCGATGATCACAGCCATCGGCCCGAAGTCGATCTGGCCGAGCACCAGTTTGCCCTCGAGCGGCCGCAACAGCGGGGCGACGATGCTGCCTGCCAGCCGCAGCAAGGGCTGGCGAGGGTCCGCCGAGAACATGCTCAGCAACGACCAACCGAAGACCACCACGATGTAGAAGAGCAAAGTGAAATCGAGCAGTTCGGCCAGCGACAAGACCAGCAGACCCGGTATGTTTGGCATGATCCCGATCAGACCGAACAGCATCAGGCGCTTGAGCAGCATCGCCAGCCAGGCCAGTAGCACGCCTGACAGGTTGATCCGGCGCCAGTTCGGCACGACGCGCCGGATCGGTGCCAGTACTGGATTGGTGGTGCGATAGATAAACTGGCTCAGCGGGTTGTTGAAGTCGGCGCGGCAGGCTTCAGCCATGACGCGCAGCAAAAACAAGACAACGATCGCGTCGAAGGCCAGCCCGAGCAACATGGCCAGTGCGTTCACCATGTAGCTCACGGCAGTTTGTCCAGTTCAGCGGCGAGTTCCGCACCACGCTGGGTAGCTGCTGCGACAGCGCGAGCTACGACGCGGGGCAGCTCGTCGGCACTAAAGCTTTCCAGTGCTGCCTGGGTGGTGCCGTTCGGCGAGGTCACGCGCCGGCGCAGCTCGGCGGGATCCTCGCCGCCTTCGGTCAGCATGCGACCGGCGCCGAAGCAGGTTTGTGCGGCGAGCGCACGCGCGGTGTCGCGGGGCAGACCCTGGACCACTCCGGCTTCCTCCAGCGCTTCGACCAGTGCGAAGAAGTACGCCGGTGCCGAGCCGGAGATTGCCGTGACAGTGTCCATCAAGGCTTCGTCGTCGATCCAGCGGGTGAGGCCGGCAGCGTCGAGGATGTGCTGCGCCTGCGCCTTCTGCGCCGGGCTGACCCGGCTGTTCGCGCAAAGGCCCGTGGCACCGCTGCCGATCAGTGCCGGTGTGTTCGGCATGCAGCGCACGATCGGCAGACCGGCGCCGAACCAGCGTTCCAACTGGTCCAGCCGGACGCCGGCGGCGATCGAAATCAACAGCGGCCTGTTGCGTTGCAGGATGTCGTGCAAATCACCATGGATGGCTGGCATCACCTGAGGCTTGACCGCCAACACGATGACCTCGGCTTCGGCCACGGCCAGTCTGTTCTCTGCAAAACACGCGACCCCGAAGTCGCGCCCGAGTGCCTGGCGTCCGTCAGCGCGTGGCTCCGCAACGCTGATGGTGGCGGGAGCCACGCCGGTTTTCAGCAGGCCGCCGATCAGGCTACGCGCCATGTTTCCGCCGCCGATAAAGGCTACTCGTGTCATGCAGGATTCCTTGGAGTTGGTGCCAGCCGCCTACCTTACCGGAGCCGGCCTCGGCGCGCAGGCAAACCCGCATGGTTCCGGGTGCCGCCAGCGGCACGCAGAGATCGCTGGCAAACGCGAGTGAGATGATTTTCCACCGGGTGCACAAACCGGATCGACAGTTTCAGCATGAGGAGCGGGAAAGACTGGCCGCACAGCTACTTGCCCGAGTAGTATCGACTCGGCTACAGGGGGATTCGGTTGGCTTGTCGGGGCGGTGCGCGGTGCGCGAGTAGTGCGCCGGCTGCCAGCAGCCCAAAGCGATGAGTCCCGATCCCCGAACGTGGCATCGGAATTGATGCCATCCAGACGATCGGTTGAGGGGAACCACATTCATGGACATTGCCGAACTGCTTGCCTTCTCGGTAAAGAACAAGGCTTCGGACTTGCATCTTTCGGCGGGGCTGCCGCCGATGATTCGCGTTGACGGTGATGTGCGCCGCATCAACATCCCCGCGCTTGAACACAAACAGGTGCACTCGCTGGTTTACGACATCATGTCGGACAAGCAGCGGCGCGATTACGAAGAGTTTCTGGAGACCGACTTCTCATTCGAGATTCCCGGTCTGGCGCGTTTTCGCGTCAACGCGTTCACTCAGAACCGTGGTGCTGGTGCGGTGTTTCGTACGATTCCGTCCGAAGTACTTACCCTGGAGGATCTCGGCTGCCCGCGCATCTTCAAGGAACTGATCGAGCAGCCGCAGGGCCTGATTCTGGTCACCGGGCCGACCGGCTCCGGCAAGTCGACCACGCTGGCGGCGATGGTCGACCACATCAACAAAAACGAATACGGCCACATGCTCACGATCGAGGACCCGATCGAGTTTGTGCATACCTCGCAGAAGTGCCTGGTCAACCAGCGCGAGGTGCATCGCGACACGCATGGCTTCAACGAAGCGCTGCGCTCGGCGCTGCGCGAGGATCCGGATTTCATCCTGGTCGGCGAGTTGCGCGATCTGGAGACGATCCGGCTGGCGCTGACCGCGGCGGAAACTGGCCACTTGGTGTTCGCAACCGTGCATACCAGTTCGGCGGCGAAGACCATCGACCGAATCATCGACGTGTTCCCCGCCGGCGAAAAGCCGATGGTGCGATCGATGTTGTCCGAGTCGCTGCGTGCGGTGGTTTCGCAGTCATTGCTGAAGAAAGTTGGTGGCGGCCGTATCGCGGCGCACGAGATCATGGTCGGCATCCCGGCGATCCGTAACCTGATCCGCGAGGACAAGGTGGCGCAGATGTACTCGTCGATCCAGACCGGCCAGCAGTTCGGCATGCAGACCCTGGACCAGTGCCTTCAGGACCTGGTCAAGCGCGGCGTGGTGACGCGCCAACACGCGTCCAGCTATGCCAAGAACAAGGACAGCTTCAAGTGAAGCAGGGAATCGGCAATGGTGAATCGGGAATGGTGAACAGCCTGGTGCCCCGGTTTGTCAACGCGATTCGTTGTGATTGCTTGATCGTCCGATTCACCGAGTCGGCAAATGGGGCGGCAAACTGCTCCGGCCGATTCCCGATTTCCCATTCGCGATTCCCCGAGGTAAAGCCATGAGCGACTTTGATTTCACCTCGTTTCTGAAACTGATGGTGCACAAGAAGGCGTCGGATCTTTTCATCACGGCTGGCGTCGCGCCGTCGATGAAGGTGCAGGGGCGGATCGTGCCGATCACGCAGAGCCCGTTGAGCGTGCAGCAATCGCGTGACATGGTGCTCAACGTGATGACGCCGGGCCAGCGCGAGGAGTTTGAGAAAACCCACGAGTGCCAGTTCGCGATCTCCGCGCAGGGCGTCGGGCGTTTCCGTGTGTCGTGCTTCTACCAGCGCAATTGTGTCGGCATGGTGCTGCGCCGGATCGAGTCGAAGATCCCCACCACCGAGGAACTGAGTCTGCCGCCGGTGATCAAGCAGCTGGCGATGACCAAGCGCGGCATCATCATCTTCGTCGGCGCCACCGGCTCGGGTAAGTCGACCTCACTGGCGGCCATGGTTGGCTACCGAAACCTGAACTCGACCGGCCACATCATCACGATCGAGGACCCGATCGAGTACGTGCACAAGCACGAGGGCTGCATCATTACCCAGCGCGAGGTCGGTATCGACACTGACAGCTGGGACAGCGCCCTGAAGAACACCCTGCGCCAGGCGCCGGACGTGATCATGATCGGCGAAGTGCGTACCCGCGAGGGCATGGACCACGCCATCGCATTCGCCGAAACCGGTCACCTGGTCCTGTGCACATTGCATGCGAATAACGCGAACCAGGCAATGGACCGCATCCTGCATTTCTTCCCGGAGGATCGTCGCCAGCAATTGCTGATGGACCTGTCGTTGAACCTCAAGGGCATCGTGGCGCAGATGCTGATTCCGACCCCTGACGGCAAGGCACGTCGGGTGGCGGTGGAAGTGTTGCTGGGCACTCCGCTGGCGCAGGATTACATCCGTCAGGGCGATATCCACAAACTGAAGGAGCTGATGAAGGAGTCGACCCTGCTCGGCATGAAAACCTTCGATCAGGCGCTGGTCGAGCTGTACCACGCTGGCGAAATCAGCTACGAGGATGCCTTGCGTTACGCCGACAGCTCCAACGAAGTGCGCTTGCGCATCAAGCTGGCCCAGGGCGGCGATGCACATACCTTGTCGCAAGGCTTGGATGGGGTGGAACTGGAAGAGACCTCCGACAGCCAGAACTTCGGCGGCAGTAACTTGCTGAATCGCTGAGGCGTTTCGTTTCGACAAAAAAGGAGCCGGAAGGCTCCTTTTTTGTTTGTTGCGATGACAACCCGCATCCTGAGGTCAGCGGCTCTCATTCCCGACTACGGCATGCGGCGTCGCTACTTTGTTTCTGCGATTCCGTCCGATTGACGTTTATGCCAGAGGCATCCTCGCTTTTCACGCCCCTGATCTTCTGCGCGACGTCGACCGCACGCGCCTTTTCACTGACACTTGTCGCGTTCGACGGCAACCGGACACATAAAAAAACCGGGGTGCCATGGCGCCCCGGTTCCTTGGATGGATCGATCGTCCAGACGGAATTTGCTATTTCAGCACTGTCTGGCTGGTGATCACCAACCCGTTGCTGTCGACGTGCATTTCGGCATCGATGCTGTCAATGCGCTCGACCTGCAGCTTCATGGCGGCGAACTGGGCTTTCGAGCTCGCAATTGCGTCGTTGGCGTTGTCATTCGACGCGTCGTCGCCCTTGCTCATCGCATTCGCTGCGACGCTGAGGGCGTCGACCTTGGCCTGCATCAAACTCACCCAGGACACGTACATCGCACCGCTCAGATGCACCCGGGTCATTTGGCCGGCGTTGCCACTGGGCTCCTTTAGCATGTCGGCGAGCTTGGCGTCTTCGCCGGCGCCCACGCCTAGCGCGAGCGCCTTGTCGCTCATGGCGACCCAGGAAGGCTGGCCCAGCATGCCGGTCATCTGTTGCGGCAAAGACACCGGCTTGCCGTCGTTGGACAGCTTCAGTTGTGCGAGTGCAGGGACCATCATTTGGCCCATAGCGAGCAGGCCGGATGGATTGCTGGTGGCCAGCACCAATCGGCCACTGAAGGTCGGCAGACTGGAGTTGGCGTTAGGCTGCAGCGAATCCAGCGCGATGCGCACGCCCATCAGATCGCCGAACGGCGGGATCGCGGCCTTCTGCATCATGGGGCCGAGCTTGGCGAACCCTTCGTTGAGGTCGGCCAGCTCGGGGCAGGTGAATGGCTTGGCCGCAACCGCATCGGCCTGCGCCATCCAGAACGTGCGCAGATTGGATACCGGCAAGGCCAGGCTCAGGTCCAGCGGCGCGGCGCCGATGTTACCCAGGCCGGGCAGGTCCACCTTGAGTCCGGTGAACGCCTTGCTGATGTCGTCTGCCAGGGCGACGTCGAACCGGCCATTTTGGTGTTTGGCATCCAGCTTGGTGTAACCAACACTGATCATCGGAACGCGTGCCGCGATACGTGCGGCCTCTGCGCTGCAGGCTGGCGAAGTCTGCAGCTGGTTTGCCACCGGTTCGCCGGTCTTGGCCGACTCGGCCCGGGCAGTCGCCTTGAGGATGGCTACGGCCAGCGCATCCTTGCCACCGAGCGCCAGTGGTAGCGCACGAGTCAGGTCCAGTTCGCCGACCAGCCACTTCTTGTAGCCTTTGGCCTTGGCCAGGGCGGCCAGGCGGCCATCGTCTTGTATGCTTTTCTGCGGCCGGTCCAGGCCAAGCGCCTGACGCAGCATCGCCTGCGGTGGGTTGGCAGGCAGCAGCGCGGCAACCGCCTGCTTGGCGACGGTGGCCAGGATCAGCTCGGTTCCCGATTCAGCGGAAACGTATTTGCGATAACTCTGCTTGCCCTCGGTGGCGACCTCGAACTTCTTGCCATAGGCGGTCTCGAGGCGGCCGATGAAACCGTCAAAGGCAGCCGGGTCGCTCAGCTGGAAGCGCAGCACGGGCGCCAGGCCCAGGCCGTAGAACGCGGAATGGCCCTTGAGATCCAGCCCCGCGGATTGAGCGAAACCTTCCACTGTCTTGCCGTTGAATTCGGCACGCAGCGCGCGCAACAGGCGCGCACCATCGGGGTCGTTTTCCGCCATGCGGTCGGCCGCGGCGTCCATCTGGACCAACTGGGAGGGCAACTGGACATCGGCCTGGGCGAGCAGCGCCTTGCGGGTACTGTCGTCCAGGACGTCCAGGTTGGCCACGACGTAAGGCGTATCGGCCGGCACGAACGCCAGCGGTGCATCCTTGTCCTTGTGCGAACAGGCGGCCAGCGCAACGCTGGCCAGGCCCATCGCGAGATAGCGTGTTGTTGCTCGCATGGTGATCCCTGGTGTGGTGAAAGCCGCAACCGGCATTATGCCCGCTTGGCCGGAGCCGTGTTGAGGCGGTTGCGGCAGATGGAGGTATTCAGCGGGCCAGCACTTCGTTCAGCACGGCCATCCGCACGAAGACGCCGTTGGCGACCTGTTCGAGGATGCGCGACTGAGCGCCATCGGCGACGTCCGAGGCGATCTCGATGCCGCGATTGATCGGCCCCGGATGCATGACCAGGCAGCCTTTGGCGGCACGCGCCAGACGCCGCTGGTCCAAGCCATAGTGGGCGAAGTAGGCGGCTTCGTCCGGCAGCTCGATGGTTGCCATGCGCTCCTTCTGCAGACGTAACATCAATACGGCGTCGACGCCGTCGATGGCCTCATCGAAATCATGGTAACGCTGCCCCACGGGCACCTCGTCCATCCCTGGCATGAGTTCGGCTGGTGCGCACAGGCGGATTTCCTTCACTCCCAGCGCCGCGAACGCGTTGATGTCCGAGCGGGCCACCCGCGAATGCTTGATGTCGCCGCAGATCACCACACGCAGGTTTTCGAAATCCGGTCGGTGCTGGCGGATGGTCAGCGCATCCAGCAGGCCCTGAGTGGGGTGGGCGTGGTTGCCGTCGCCGGCATTGATCACCGAAACGCCGCTCATCGCGTGGCGCACGAGTTCATCCGGCGTGCCGGACTGCTTGTGGCGCACGATGATCGCATCCAGGTGCATTGCCTCAAGCGTGTGCAAGGTGTCGAACAGTTCCTCGCCCTTGCTGGTGGAAGACAAGCCGATGTCGAAGTTCACCACATCAGCGCCGAGCCGTCGCGCAGCTAGCTCGAAGGAGGTGCGGGTGCGTGTGGACGGCTCGAAGAACAGGTTCAGCACCGTGCGCCCCGCCAGAATGTCGAGCTTGCGCGTGCCATGGGCGCAGGCATCACGCAGGCCCTCGGCGCGATCGAGCAGGCGCTCGATCGTCTCGCGCGGCAGGTTTTCCAAAGTGGTCAGGTGGCGCAGGCGAGGGCTCATGGCGGGAATTCGCTGGAAGGGTGGGGTCGTGTTCTAGTGTGTGCTGTCGATATCTGAGGATGTCGCAGCCTCGACCAGCCAGCGCTCCAGTATGACGGCGGCTGCTTCGGCATCGATGTCGGCCGCATCTCGGCGACGTTTGATTCCCGCAGCGCGGCCTGCGGCAAATCGTTGCGCGGCCTCCTGCGAGCTGTGGCGCTCGTCGACGAATATCACCGGCAGGTTGTAGCGCTGCTGCAACTGGGCGGCGAACCCTCGTGCTCGGCGGCTGGCAGGTTGCTCGGCGCCTTCTAACGTCAACGGCAGGCCAACCACCAGAGTGTCCGGCTGCCATTCGCGATGCAAGGCATCCAGCCGACCCCAGTCGGGGCCGTCGTCACGCACCTGGATGGTGGTCAGCGCGCGGGCCGTGGCGGTAAAGCGGTTGCCGATGGCCACACCGGTCAGGCGGCTGCCGACATCGAAACCGAGCACGCAGGTCACGCGTGACCTGCGTAGCCGGACAATTGGCGCGGATCCACCCCGATCAAGCCGGCGGCTGCGCTCCAGCGATCCTCTAGCGGCGTGTCGAATACCACCCGACTGCAGGCTTCGGTGGTCAGCCAGGCATTGGTCATCAACTCCTGCTCCAGCTGGCCCGCGTCCCATCCGGCATAGCCGAGAACCATGATCGCCTGACGCGGACCGTCACCGGCCGCCATCGCCACCAGGATGTCGCGCGAGGTGGTCACCGACCAGTCCGCATTGATGCGATAGCTGGATTCCCACGCGCCCTCTTCACGATGCAATACGAAGCCCCGCTCCTGTTGCACCGGGCCGCCGATCAGCACGGGTGCGTCGATCAGTTCGCTGTCCGTGCATTCGAGTTTCATCTGCGCCAGCACATCGCCGAAGCGGTATTCGGACAACTGGTTCACCAGCAAGCCCACCGCGCCCTCTTCGTCGTGCTGGCACAACAGGGCGACGCCACGCGAGAACGGCGGATCGGCCAGGTTCGGCATGGCAATCAGGAAATGCCCGGTAAGGGTCGAGGGTTGCATGGCAGCCATGTGACCATTGTAGTCGCAGCCGCCAGTAAGTGCTCCAATCCCTCAGGTTCAGCGCGTTTGCAGCACGTTGTTGGGTTGGAATTGCCAGGTGCGGGTGATGTTGAGTTCATCGACCTGGTCGCCAACGCGCGGCGCCGGTGGAAATGGCGCAGCCAGACGCACGATGCGTTTGGCGGCATCGTCCAAAATCTTTTGCCCCGAACTCTGGATCACCTCGATACTCTTGATGCTGCCGTCGAGGCTGAGCACGACAGTGAGCAGCACGTTGCCGTGCAACCCGCGCAGGCGCGCGTCCTCGGGATAATTGAGGTTGCCGACCCGCTCGACCCGATCGGACCAACCGCGCATGTAGGCGGCGTAGGCGTATTCGCGGGTGCTTGCGGTGAGGAACTTGACCTTGGGTCGCTTGGCGTAGGCCACCTTTTTGCGATGCAACTCGGCGGCAAGCTGGGCGATGGTCTGCTGCCGCTGCAGCTCGGCCGCGGTCTTCGTGGTGGGTTGCGGGTCGACCTCGGTTTGCGCGGTGTCGCTGCTGACGCTGAAATCGCTGTGGCCGGTGGTGGTGACCATCCGGGTCGGCGTGGCAATGCGCTCGAGTGGTGTCGTGTCCGCCATCGGACGTGCGGCAACGCCTGGATCGGGCCGCGGCAATGCCCCGGAGAACGGCTGTGA
>CAJDWA010000057.1_pt1 | contig 17354 bp, 14 predicted proteins | sample 7391461 | NCBI WGS metagenome assembly CAJDWA01 (sample SAMEA7055726, study PRJEB34461) | soil metagenome | biome: terrestrial ecosystem; feature: Peninsula; material: soil | place: Antarctica | collected 2016 | reverse complement strand
GTCTGGATCACGTAATGGGTCTGATGCGGCTGTACTGGGCGCCACCGGGTGAAGATGCCCGCTCCGGCGCCTATCTGAACTATCCGATGGCCGATCTGCTTGGCATTCTGGCGCTGGAAAGCCAACGCAACCAATGCCTGATTGTTGGCGAAGACCTCGGCACCGTGCCCAACAACGTACGCGGTTCATTGCATGACCTTGGCGTTCTGTCCTACCGCTTGTTCTATTTCGAGCGCAACTGGGGACCGGAAAACCACAGCGCATTCAAGCTGCCGCACGAATACCCGCAACAAGCATTGGTTGCCGCCAGCACGCACGACCTGCCAACGCTGGCCGGTTTCTGGCAGGACGCGGATATCGAACTGCGTTCGCAACTGGGCCTGTATCCCACGGAAGACCAGCACCACCATCAGATCGAAGAACGCGCATTGGATCGCGGCCGTCTGCTTGCCACGCTGGCTCAAGTCGATTTGCTGCCCGACGATGTCGCCCTAGACCCAGCGCAAGTGCCAGAAATGACCACCAGCCTGCAACGCGCGATTCACCGATTTCTGGCACGCACACCATCGAAACTTTTCATGGTTCAGGCGGAAGACTTGCTGAATCAGCGCGACCAGGCCAACGTGCCGGGCACGGTGGATCAGCACCCCAACTGGCAACGTAAACTACGGCTGGACATCGAGTCTTGGCTGGACGATAACCAAACTCAGGCGATGATCGAAGCTTTGAACACGGAACGTCCGTCAACACGTACCGTCATGCCGAGCCAAAGCAAACCGGGGTAGCCCCGGACAAGGAGTCGAAGTATGTCGAACGTAAACCACAACCCCATCGACCTGGAAGATTGTCTGGCAAGGCATGACCATGTTCACCTGCTGCAAATCCTGCGCGAAGTGCAGGAAAGCGAAGGCTGGATTGCACCAGAGACCATTGATCTGCTGGCCGACCGCCTGCACCTGCCGCGTGCGCGCATTGAAGGCGTCATCGGCTTCTACAGCTTCCTGCACGACAAACCGGTGGGCCAATTCCGGCTGCTGTTCTCCGACAACATCACCGACCGCATGCTGGGCAACCAGGATCTGCTGGATTACCTGTGCAACAAGCTCTGGCTGGAGCGCGGCCATGTTTCCGAGGACGGTCTGGTTTCGGTCGACATCACCTCCTGCACCGGTCTGTGCGACCAGGGTCCCGCCATGCTGGTGAACGGTTGGGCGATTCCGCGCCTGAGCCGTGAGCGGATCGACGAAATCGCCAAACAGATACTTGCCAAGACGCCGGTGACAGACTGGCCAGCGGAATTGTTCGCCATCGATAACAACATTCGCCGCGCCGACATCCTGCTTGAAAACACGCTGCAACCAGGGGAAGCACTACAAGCTGCAATTGCACGCGGTGCCGCTGGAATTGCAGAAACTGCAGCCAACGAACGTTCCTGGCGCGAAACCAGCCTACCCGCTGCGCTCGGCCCATTGGCCGTGCTGGAAGAAATCAAGCACTCGAATCTGCGCGGACGCGGTGGTGCTGGCTTCAGCACCGGCCTGAAATGGGAAGCCTGTAAAAGTGCCCCCGGAGAACCGCGCTACGTTGTCTGTAATGCTGACGAGGGCGAGCCCGGCACCTTCAAGGACCGCGTGCTGCTGACCGCCCAGGCCGATCTGCTGTTCGAAGGCATGACGATCTGCGCTTACGCCATCGGCGCCAGCCAAGGTTTTCTCTATCTGCGCGGCGAATACCGCTACATGCTGGAACCGTTGCAGGCGATTCTGAAGCAACGCCGTAGTGCCGGCCTGCTGGGTCAAAACATCCTGGGTCAAGCCGGCTTCAATTTTGATATCGAAATCCACCTCGGTGCTGGCGCCTATGTCTGCGGCGAAGAATCAGCCTTGATCGAATCACTCGAAGGCAAGCGCGGCATTCCCCGCAACCGTCCGCCCTACCCGGTCACGCACGGTTATCTGCAAAAACCGACCACGGTCAACAACGTGGAAACTTTCTGTGCCGCCGCGTTGATCGCGCAATACGGTGGTGACTGGTATCGCGGCATCGGTACGGCGAAATCAGCCGGCACCAAACTCCTCTCGGTATCGGGTGATTGCGCCCGCCCCGGCATTTACGAATATCCGTTCGGCGTTACGGTCCGGGAGGTGCTTGCCGATTGCGGTGCGGAAAACACCCTGGCAGTGCAGATCAGCGGCCCATCCGGCGTCTGCATCGGTACTGACGAGTTCGATCATTTCATTGGCTTTGAAGATCTCGCCACCGCCGGCGCCTTCACGGTGTTCGACGCAAGCCGCGACATGTTCGAAGTGGCGCGCAACTTCGCGCATTTCTTTGCCCATGAAAGCTGTGGTTTCTGCACCCCATGCCGGGTTGGCACCGCCATGCTGAAAGCCACCATGGACAAGATCGCCGATGGCAACGGCACGCAGTACGACCTGCGCGAAATCGAGAAACTCAACCTCGTGCTCAACCAATCGGCGCATTGCGGCCTGGGTCATACTGCCTGCAACCCCACACTCGACACGCTGAAACGTTTCCGCCCCACTTACGAGCGACGCTTGAAATCGCTCGATTTCATACCCGCCTTCGACCTGGACGCCGCGCTTGCTCCCGCGCGACGAATGACCAGACGCGATGATGCGGGTGCCCATCTGAATACGGAGTCGTAGGCATGAACGACACATTCAAGATCGACGGACAGGATATCCCCTTCACTCCTGGCCAAACCGTGATGCAAGCCGCGCTTAGCGCTGGCTGCTACATCCCGCATTTGTGTTACCACCCGGAATTCAAACCGCACGGCAGCTGCAAGGTCTGTACGAAGGCGTCCAGGCGCGCCGCCTGCGCCTCGATGTCATAGTTGCCGTCCGCTGTACGCGATGACTCGCCCCAGCCGGGCAGGTCGGGGATGACCAGATGGAAATGTGGCGTCAGCAGCTTGGCGACCGGTAACCAAACTTCCTTGTCGCTGGTGAAGCCGTGCAGCAGGACGATCGTCGGTCCGGTGCCGCCCTCGTAGTAGGCCCAACGCGTGTCGCCGACCTGCACAGAGTGCTTTTCCAGCTTCGCAGCCATCGCCTCGCGCATGAAGTTCGCCTGCATCAGCCACTGCGGCGCAAACAGGTAGCTGCCACCCAGCACAATGACCAGCACGGCCACCACCCAGGCCAGAAATTTCAGCCGACGCCGCAGCATGCGTTTCCAGAGCGGCGTGGTGGCGTTGGTCGGCTGGGGCATCAGATTTCCTGGTGAATTCGCGACAGGTCACATGCTTCTCGCTGTGCAGAGAGCAGCGAACCATTGATATTGCAACAACCTTGAAGCACCGCATCTGCTTCCCCCTCAGTGCAGGGGGCCTCGAAGCCCTGCATCTGCTTCCCCCGCGACGCGGGGGAAGGTGCCCGAAGGGCGGAAGGGGGCAGCGCTTTTGATCTTTGTCCGGCAAGCTCAAACGCTCCCCTCCGCCCTTCGGGCACCTCCCCCGCTGTGCTGAGGGAGGGGAGCAAGAGCCGTGATCAGTGAAGCTTGTCCGCTTTCTCGGGCTGCTTCGCCTTGGCGATGATGCCTTCGACCACTTTCTGGGTCAGCGGGTGGTAGCCAGGCTTTGCCTTGGTGTAAACCTGTTCGGCGTAAGCGAGTCCTTCGGGAGTCTTGACCAGCGCTTTGTACAGCGGGGTGGTGAGGTAGATCCTCCCGATCCGGATCATGTGCTCGGTAGCCGCCGGCCACACCGCCTTGTCGCCGGCGGCGATGGCGTGGCTGTACCAGCGCATGCCGATCTCGGCGTTCGGCGTGCCGATGAGATGCCAGGCGGCATCCAACTGCTGCATCTTGTCCGACGGCGGGGCATCGGGCAGGCGATCAAGGAAGTACATCCACTCCTGTGTGTTCCAGCTCTTCGCGTCGAGCTTGTCGGCGGCGAGGCTGCCGGCAAGGAACTCACCGCGCTCCTTGTCGATGGCGTCGAAACGCGGTGAATCAGGCAGCGGTGCGTCTTTCGGAATACCGGTGCCGTAAACCCAGTCGTGCACTTCGGCCCAGCTCACCTTGCCTGGATACTTCTCGATCAGGTTCGGCTTCATGTAGTCCAGCATCTGCTCGGTAGTAATGCTGTTCCACGCAAAGTGCTTGAAGTAGCCCTTCAGGTAGGCGTCGAAATCCTCCCGACCGAATCTCTGCTCCAACGTGCGCAGAAACCACGAACCCTTGTCGTAGGCCACGTCCGACAGCGCATCATCGGCACCCAACCCGCGCGGATCGGGCGCCAGCTTCTGCGAGTTGGCTGGCATCTCGCCAATGCCCTTTTGCAAGGCACGCGCCGACAGCAGCGCCTCTTCGTTGGCCTGGCGCTCGCCGTATACAGCCTCGGTGATGCGGCCCTGCACGTAGGTGGTGAAACCTTCGTTGAGCCAGATGTCGCGCCAAGCTGCGGCGGTGACCAGGTTGCCTGACCACGAATGCGCCAGTTCGTGCGAGACCAGTGAGACCAGGCTCTTGTCGCCCACCAGCACGGTTGGCGTGGCGAACGTCATGTTCGGATTTTCCATGCCGCCGAACGGGAACGATGGCGGCAGCACCAGGATGTCGTAGCGACCCCACGCGTACGGGCCGTACATCTTCTCGGTGGCTTCGATCAGCTTTTCGGTGTCCTCGAACTCGTGGGCGGCCTTGTCGACCACCGACGGCTCAGCGTAGACGGCCGAGCGCGGCCCGGTTTCCTTCACCGCGATGTCACCGGCGGCAATCGCCAGCAGATACGAAGGAATCGGGTGCGGCTGGTCGAAACGGAAATCGCCATCCAGCGGATGCTGCGCATCGTTGAGCGCGCTCATGACCACGCGAATGTTTTTCGGCGCGGTGACGTGCGCGTCGTAGGTGAAACGAATCGCCGGAGAATCCTGCAACGGCACCCACGAGCGCGCATGGATCGACTCGGACTGGGAGAACATGAAGGGAGCCGTCTTGTCCGCCGTCTGCGCCGGGGTCAGCCACTGCAGGCCGCTGGCGTCGGGTGAAGTGGTGTAAACGATGCGCACCTGCGAGGGATGCTTCGGCGCGGCGATGGTGAGCTTGCTGCCCAGCTCCTTGTCGCGCGGTGCCAGCGCGTATTTCAGCGGAGCGGATTTGCCGTCGGCGGCGAGCGCCTCGACCGTGGCAATCTCCAGATCTCGCGTGTCCAGCACCAGCGACTGCGCCTCGGGATTCTTCCAGTCCAGTTTGAGCGTAGCCTGGCCATCGAGCCGTTTGTGCGAAAAATCGACCTTCAGGTCGAGATCGAGATGGGTCACACGCACCTGGTCGGGTTGCGCATAGGAGTTCGGGTCGTTGGCTTGGGCAGCCAGCGGCAGCATCAGCGTGCCGAAGGCGAGGACGGGCAGTAGGCGCATGTGTAAATTCCGTGCCGGGAAAACCCAAGTATGCCATCGCCGCCGTTTTGGCCGCCTGTGACGAAAGCCAGGGTGCGCCGATCGCCGAGTCCGTTGACGCTTTATCCGCCTGCGCGTCCGATTAATTGGCGTGCGACCGGTTGCCGCTGATCCCTAAGGCACCGCTGCGCGCTGCTAGGAGCCTGTCGGGCTTTGGTGGTCGAGTCGAGAATTCGGCTGGGTGCGGACAGATTTTCGCCGACTCTTGGTCCATAGTGGTTCTATGGACCAAGAGTCGGCGGAAATATGGACCACTTAGGCGGATTCGCAGGCCGGCTAACCAAAGTCCGACAGGCTCCTAGAGTTGGTGGCAGGGCTCAATCGGGTCACGAATGGTATGAAGCCGTGAAGAGAATGGCGTTGCTGCTGGGCGTAAGCTTTTTGCTGGGCAACGGTGCCTGGGCGGCAACGCCGCGAAATGAGCTGATCACGCCCATCGCGCCAGCCAGGATTGGCGATGCCGCCAAGGTAGAGTTGGGCAAACAACTGTTTTTTGATCCGCGGCTGTCCAAGTCCGGCTTCATCTCCTGCAACTCCTGCCACAATCTCAGCATGGGCGGCAGCGACAATCTGGGCAGCTCGGTGGGGCACCGTTGGGCGCAGGGCTCGATCAACGCGCCGACGGTACTCAACTCGTCGATGAACCTGGCGCAGTTTTGGGATGGGCGGGCCGCCAACCTCAAGGCGCAGGCCGGTGACCCGATTACCAACCCGGTGGAAATGGCCTTCACCCACACGCTGGCGGTGGGCGTGCTGCAATCAATCCCGCAATACCGGCAATCGTTCAAGAATATCTACAAGGTCGACCGGATCAGCATCGACGAGCTTACCGATGCCATCGCAGCGTTCGAGGAAACCCTGGTCACGCCAAACTCGCGCTTCGACCAGTGGCTCAAGGGTGACGACAAGGCGATCAACGAGGCCGAGTTGGAGGGCTATCAATTGTTCAAGCAGGTCGGCTGCATTGCCTGCCACAACGGCCCGGCCGTGGGCGGCCGTTCGTTCCAGAAGATGGGTATGGTCGAGCCGTACCGGACCGCCAATCTGTCCCAGGGCGTGGCGGGGTTGACCGGCAAGGACGTGGACCGCTTCAGGTTCAAGGTACCGACCTTGCGCAATGTCGAACTGACCTATCCATATTTCCACGATGGCGCGTACTGGTCGCTGGAGGACGCGGTCGACGTGATGGCCCGCTTGCAGCTTGGCAAGAAACTCGATCGCGAGCGGATCGACAAGATCACCGCGTTCCTTAAAACCCTGACCGGCGATCAACCGAAGCTGACGTTACCGATCCTGCCGCCGTCGGGCCCGGACACGCCACGACCGCAACCGTTCGACTGACGTGGCCAAAATCGGCATGTGCACGTCCGCTGAGTTACGTCAGCAGTAGCGGTCCGCGAGTTTGTCGGTGGCCTGCACCAGTTGGTCGACAATGGCCGGGTCGGCGGCGCTATGCCCGGCCAGTACGATGTGCAAGCTGGCCTCGGGCCAGGCCTGGCTCAGATCCCACGCGCTGACGACCGGGCAGATGATGTCGTAGCGGCCCTGCACAATCATGGCCGGGATATGTCGGATGCGCTCGATATTGCGCAGCAGCTGGTCGGGTTCGAGGAAAAGCGCGTGGCGGAAATAGTGGGCTTCCATCAGCGCCAGGCTGACGGCATGGTGCGGGTCTTCGAAGATGCCGCCCGCGTCGGGCTCGTGGACCAGGGTAGTGCTGCCACCCTCCCACGCACTCCACGCTTGCGCGGCCGCGAGACGGGTGACTTCGTCGGTGCTGTTCAAGCGCTGCCAGTAGGCATCCAGCAGTGAGCCACGTTCGGCAGCTGGGATGAAGTCGAGGAAGCGCGTCCAGCGTTCGGGGAAGATCTGACTCGCGCCGCCGTCGACTTCGTTGAACCAGCGCAGCTCCTGCGGACGCCCGAGAAAAATGCCGCGAAGCACGATGCCCATGGCGCGTTGCGGATGTGCCTGCGCATAGGCCAGTGCCAGGGTCGAACCCCAAGAGCCGCCGAACACCACCCAGCGCTCGATGCCCAGATGCTCGCGAATGGCTTCGATGTCGGCAACCAGATGCGCGGTGGTGTTGTCGGTGAGCTCGGCGAAAGGTGTCGACCGTCCACTGCCACGCTGATCGAACAACACGATACGGTAGCGCGCCGGGTCGAAAAAGCGGCGGTGGTAGTCGGACAACCCGCCGCCGGGGCCACCATGCAGGAAGATCGCCGGCAGGCCGGAGGGATTGCCACACTCTTCCACATGTAAAGTGTGCAAGGCATCGACCGCCAGCCGCTGGATTTGGTACGGCTCGATTTCGGGATACAGCTCGCGCATGGGTTGGGCTCCGTCGTTTCGGTCAGCGGGTTTCGAACTGCAGCGCCGCGGTGAGATCGCCCGGTGGCGGGCCACCGGCGGCGATCATCGAGGCGTCGCGCAATTTCAGGCCAGGCAATTGCTTCAGCCCGAAGCGGCGCGTGATGAAGCGCAGGATCGAGCCGGTGTCGTAGATGGTGTGGTCGACGAAATCTTTCTTTGCGTGCGGCGACACGATGATCGCCGGGATGCGCGTCCCCGGCCCCCAGCGATCGCCCTTGGGCGGTGCCACGTGGTCCCACCAGCCGCCGTTCTCGTCCACCGTGATCACCACCAGCATGTGCGACCATTGCGGGCTTTTCTGCAGCGCCTCGACGACTTGCGCCAAGTGCTCGTCACCCTCCTTTACGCTGGCGTAGCCGGCATGCAGATTCAGGTGGCCTTCCGGCTTGTAGAACGCCACCGGTGGCAAGGTGCCGGCCTCGATCGCGGCGATGAAGTGGTTGTCGTCGGCGCTGCTGCCTTCGCCAGCGTCGCGCAGATGTTGCTTGCGCGCCGGCGTACCGGGTGCGAACTGGCGGAAATAGTTGAACGGCTGATGGTGCGGTTGGAAGTTCGGTATCTGTGGGAACTCGTGCGAGTCCCCTTCGCCCTTCCCATCAAGCGCCAGCTGCCACGCGCCTGCGTACCACGCCCAATCAATTCCGGCCTGAGACAGCAGATCGCCGATGGTCAGGTGCGTTTGCGGGGGCAGGGTGTTCGGGCTGTTGGCATCGGCCAGTTGGGGATTGTGCGGGTCCTGGTTGAAGCCCGGTGCATACGCGGGGCCAAAGGTGTTGACCGCCCAGAGATCCGGCGTCAGCGCATGGTGCGACGCCCACTTCGGGCGGCCTTCCATGGCACTCGACGGCGAATCGTCTGCCAGCGTCGGATGGATCGTCGCGGGGTCGTCATCCTCCAGCACGGCGATCTGGAACTTCGCCGGACTCTGGTCTGCGTGCGGATAGAACGGCGGCTGCGCCGCGGCCAAGTATTGATGGGCCAGAAACGAACCACCGAACGCGCCCATGAAGAAGTTGTCGCACAGCGTGTATTGCCGCGCCAGCCCCCACAATCGCAGGTTCGCCGCACCATCGGCGTAATGCCCCATCACCAGCGCGCCGGTATTGCCCCAGGCAACGAAGCCGTCGTTGCGACCGCCATTGATCTGCAGCTGATTCTCGTAAAAGCGGTGCAACGGGCTGGCCGTGATCACGCCGTGCGGCAGTGCCGTGCCGTCTAAATTGCGCAGCGCAAACGGCTGATTGGGCAGGTCGGTGATCGCGTGTTCACCGATATGGTAATGCTGGCCGTCGACGGTCTGCGGATGGGGCACCATGCCGTTCCATATCGGCGGCAGCGTGGCCAGCATGCTGCCGTCGCGATCGCGCTGACGGTACTCGGGTGCGTCAGCAGCTTTCAGCGGCTGCGCCAACCCCGGGAAGCCGGCGAACAAGTTATTGAAACTGCGATTCTCGGCGTACAAAACCACCACGGTGTGGATATGCTCGCGCAGGTTGGCGTCCAGCGCGGCATCCGTGTGCGCGGCGGCGAGTGTGCTGCGCGCGTCATCGACACGGCAGCCGCCGAGCGTAGCCGCTGCTCCCGCCAGCACCATGCCGCCAAGCAGGCGGCGCCGGTCTGGGTTACTGGGCTGTTCGTGATTGGTGGGAGTTGGGTGGTCCGGCTTGTCAGTCATGAGGGGAAGGGATCGGCAGGGGAATCAGGATCGTGGTGCGGCCTCGTCATAGAAGCGCGCCAGGTCGGCCTTGACTTGCTTCAGTGCGTCGATGTCGAAGTAGATCATGTGGCCGGACGGATAGAAACCGTACTCGATGTTGTTGCGGATCACCGGATCCAGGCTCAAATGGCCGAGATCGAACTCGGTGGCGTAGAACGGGGTGGCGAGGTCATAGTAGCCGTTGGCGGAGAACACCCTCAGATGCGGGTTGCGCCGCATGGTGTCGGCCAGGTCGCTGCCGACGTAGGGAGCTTGAGGGAAGCGTTGGTGCTGGCGCTTCCAGTCCCAGTTGCGGTTGACCACGCCGTAGTTGTTGGGCAGGTAGGCATGGTCGTCGGTGTATTTGAGCTCGCTGTCGGCATATTGGTTGAAAGCGGCCAGGTAGGCGCCGGTGGCAGCGTCGCTGGCGGCGTCGCCGTCGGGTGTCTCGCCGGCGGCATCGGGATCGATACCTTCGAAACGGCCGTCCAGACGTCCGACCGTGCGGCGTTGGTCGCGCAGCAATTCCTTGCGGAAGCGGCTGGGGGTGATGCGCAGGTTTGTCTCCTTGATGTAGCTGGTCGACAGCCCGGTGTACTGGCTCAGCTGACTGGCGATGCGATCGGCCTCGGCTGGCGTGATTGCGTCGCCCTTGGCCAGCGCCAGGGTGTAGTCGGTGCTGGCGAATTGACGCACGGAGGCGATGAAGCTGGCCAGGTCCGCGGGTTTATTCGGCACCTTGTTGTGGTACCAGGCGATCGCCGCCTCGGTCGGCAGGTTCACGATATAGCCGTGGTCGACGCCAGTGTTGGCCCACACGCTGAAGTCGAGGATCGAGGACATCAGCACGATGCCGTTGAGCTCCATGCCCTGGTCCTGCAGCATCTTGGCCAGTATTGCCGAGCGCGTGGTGCCGTAACTTTCGCCAAACAGGAATTTCGGCGAATTCCAGCGATGGTTGTCGCCAATGTAGCGGGTGATGAACTTCGCGAATGCGTCGGCGTCCTGGTCGAGGCCGTAAAAATCCTTGTCTTTGGCGGCGCCAACCAACTGCGAATAGCCGGTGCCCGGTGCGTCGATGAAGACCAGGTCGGATTTGTCGAGCAAGCTGTACTGGTTCGGCACGGTGGTGTATGGCGGAGGCGGAATTGGGACCGGCCCGAACGAACCCATGTGTAGCCACATGCTGGAGGAGCCCGGGCCGCCGTTGAAGAAGAAGGTCACCGGCCGATTGACCGATTTGCCGCCATCGACCGTGTAAGCCACGTAGAACATGCTGACCGTCGGTTTACCTTTGTCGTCCTTGATCAGCAAGGTGCCGGCGGTGGCCTTGTAGGCGATGCTGCGGCCGTCGATGCTCACCCGGTGCGAGGTTACTTGGCTACGTTCGGGCGGGGTCGGCAGTTCGTCTTGCTTGCTGGACTTGTCAGCCTGTGCCTTGGTGTCCTGTTTTGGCGAGTCGGCGGCATGGATCGGGCCAGCCACGCCGATCAGCAAGGTCAGTGCGAGGGGTGCGAGCAATGAATGGCGCATGGTCGTGACTCCGTATCAGCGCAGCGGCGCGGCATCGTCGTAGAAGCGACCGAGATCGCTGGTCAGCTGCGTCAACGAATCGGTGTTGAGATAGATCATGTGCCCGGACGGGTAGTACAGAAACGCGAGGTTTCCGCGCAGCGACGGGTCCAGATTCATGTGCGACAGGTCGTACTCGGTGTTGGAGAACGGCGTGGCGAAATCATAGTAACCGTTGACCGACAGCACTTTGAGGTGGGGGTTTGTACGCATCGCGTGCGCCAGGTCGCCAGCCACGTAGGGAAGCGGCAGTTGGCGGCGCATGCCCGAGGCCTGATGCTTCCAATCCCAGTGTCGGTTGATTTCGCCGTAACTGGGGCGGTAGTCCAGCTCGCCTGTGGTAATTGAGCTGACTGGTGAGGTAGTCGTGGAAGGCGCCGATGAAGGCACCGCTGATGCCAGTGTCGGAGGCGTCGTAGTCAGGCGTTTCACCGGCGGCATCAGGGTCGGTGCCGGTGAAGCGACTGTCGAAGCGGCCCAAGGTGATGCGTTGGTCACGCAGCAGCTCCTTGCGGAAACGACTCGGGCTGACGCGCAGGTTCGCGTCCTTGATGTACTGAACGGACAAACCGGTGTAGCCGACCATCTGCGTGGCAATCTCATCGGCCCGCGCGGCAGGCAGGTCCTGCCCTTGCGCGAGCGCGTCGGCATACGGTCCGCGCGCCCAGGCGCGCGCCTGGTCGACGAAGGTTTTCAGGTCAGCCGGCTTGTTCGGGACTTTGTCGTGGTACCACGCGGCGGCGGCGTAGCTCGGCAAGTAGCCCAGGTAGATTTCATCGTAGCCGGGCATGCGCACCGCGTAGTTGAGAATCGAAGACAGCAGGATCACGCCGTTGAACGCCATGCCCTTGTCTTGCAGCGCGTCGACCAGTGCAGCCGAACGCGTCGTGCCATAGCTCTCGCCAAACAGGAACTTCGGCGAGTTCCAGCGCTTGTTGAGGGTGACGTAACGCTCGATCGCGCGGCTGAACGCGGAGACGTCCTGGTCGACACCCCAGAAATCCTTGCCAGTGGCCTTGCCCAATGGGCGTGAGTAGCCGGCGCCGACCGCGTCGATGAAGACCAGATCGGTCTTGTCGAGCAGGCTGTCGTGATTGGCCACCAGGTGGTATGGCGGCGGTGCGGTGGCTTGCGGACTGGCGGTTTCGATCCGCATCGGCCCGAACGAGCCCATGTGCAGCCACAAACTGGCGGAACCGGGACCACCGTTGTAAAGAAAGGTGACCGGGCGCTGCGCCGACTTGCTGCCGTCGAGCGTGTAGGCGACATAGAACACGCTGGCCTGTGGCTGGTTCTTTTCGTCGTGAATGATCACCGTGCCGGCGGTGGCGGTGTATTTGAGGGTGCGGCTGCCGATGGTGATGCGGTGTTGGGTGCGTACGGCGGTTTCGGTAACAGGAATCCTGCTGTCGGCCTTGGCCTCGTGCGCGGCGCTGGATGTCGCGTTCGTCGGCGACGCGGTTTCATCGGCGTGGCCGATTGGCAAGCAACCCAGTGCGATCACACCGGTCAGCAACAACCCTACGAGATGGCGCATGGGACTTCCCTGAGCAAACAAGCACAATGCCCGAGTATGCAACAGCGGAGTCGCCGGCGACCGTGGCAAAAGTACTGCTTGCGACGCGCCTCCGCCTGACGGTGCGAACAGCGTAGGAGGCGTGTTGCCGACGTCGGGAACGTCCGCCGTGGTAACTGCTCTGTTTGGCGTCACCGCTTTCACTTTTTTCGCCGACAGCCTGGGCGCCTTGCCTTTGCCGGTGGCACCGGCAGCGCGTTGAGAATGGCATCGTGGCGCGTGACGCTGATCAACACGCGCCCTCGCACCTTTCCGGAGATGTCGCCGATGGCGATCCCGCGCGAGCTGCGTTGATCAGTTGAGTCGGGTCAGCTTGATCACTTCGGGATCGTCGGCATGTTCGACCAGCAGACTTTTCACGCGGGCCTGCCACGCTCGTCCGAACGCGGCGCGTTGTTCCTTGGTCGCCTCCGGGTCGAGTGCGGCACCCAGCAACGGACGCAGGTTAGCCGGGGCAGGCACGCTGGCCAGGTCCAGTTCCACCGACACGGTTTCGCCCGTGTCACGGCGACGAACCTGAACGGCGGCGTGATCGGCTGGCGTCGAAAAACTCAACAACGACTGTCGCGTGAACCGACCGGCGATGCCGTGGAAACCGTTGTCTGCCGCGGCTCCGGTGAGCAGCGTGAAGACCTGCCCGATCACGCCGTTGACGCCTTCGCTTTCCGCGCCCGGGATCTGCACGTCGACGCCGCCGCGTTCGGCGGGTCCCTCCGGATACAGCGCCTGCAGCGCTGCGCGCGCCATCAGGTATGCGCCGGCCACAGTGGGGCAGGAATGACCGGCCAATCGCACCGCGTCCAGATAGTGGTAATCGATCAATCCGTCGTCGGTGGCGCCAAGCAGCGCCGCCAGAGGATCCCGCATTGGGATCACCGGTGCCTGATCGTAGAAGGCTGGATAACGCATCATTCGACCGGCAGACCGATGATGCCGAAGTCGATCACGACCGCGTCGGTATCGCGCTGGCGATAAGTTACTGTGAGGTTGTCGCCGAGGCGATCGCGCAGCTGGGCGATCAGCGGGATCGGGTCATGGTCGTTGACGAAACGCATCGTCTCGCCCGAGCGCAGCGCGCCGATGGCACCAAAGATCGCCGAATGACGGAACCGGCGGGCTACGCCGCGCGCGTCGAAAAGATGGGTGTTCTGCTCGCTGGCAATGTCGATGGACATGTTGCTGGGATCCACGAGGAAAGGAACCCCAACATACGCCGCGCATGGCGGCGATCCACTGATCTGGATCAGCGTACGCCTAGAATTTGTACGCGCGATGGATCGCCACGACGCCGTTGGTCAGGTTGCGCACCTCGACCTTGCCGAAGCCGGCGCGCTCCATCATGTGCTTGAGCGTTTCCTGGTCCGGATGCTTGCGGATCGATTCAGCCAGGTATTGGTAGCTGTCGGCGTCGCCCGCGAACAGCCGGCCGAGCCTGGGCAGCACCTTGAACGAGTGGAAGTCGTACAGCTTGGCGAACAGCTCACTCTGCACCCGCGAAAACTCGAGCACCAGCAATCGGCCACCGGGCTTGAGCACGCGACAGATATCGGCCAGCGCCTTGTCCTTGTCGGTGACGTTGCGCAGACCGAAGGCCATGGTCACCGCATCGAAACTGTTGTCCGGGAACGGCAGCGCCTCGGCATTGAGCTGGGCCCAGCGCAGCCCGTCGACCAGGCCGCGATCGGTCAGCCGGTCGCGACCAACGTCAAGCATCGCCGCGTTGATGTCGCCGACCACGACCTCGCCTTCGTCGCCGACCACCGGCTTGAGCAACGCCGCGATATCACCGGTGCCACCGGCCAGATCCAGCACCCGGTCGCCGCGGCGCACGCCGCTGGTGGCCACGAAGTGGCGCTTCCACAGGCGGTGCGTGCCGAACGACATCAGGTCGTTCATCAGGTCGTAGTTGCGCGCAACCGAGGTGAACACCTGGCCGACCAGCTTCTGCTTGTCGCCAACAGGTACGTCGCGGAAGCCAAAATGGGTAGTGGATTCCGGCGCGGATTTCGGTGGTTCGTTCATGTCTGTAATGCTACAGCAAGCCCTGCGTTTCAATGAAGCAACGCGCCTCTTGCCTTCGCCTCATCTCCCCCGCGGGGGGAGGATTGAGGTGAGGGCGGGTGCTCGCGGGTAGCTGCCATCGGGACGTACTTCTTCTCTCCGCAGGGTGGTGGCGGCCTGCAGCACGAATATCGCCGGCATGCCGGCCTGCACCATGTATTCAAACTCCTTGGCATTCTCGCCGTGCGGGTAGACGCCGGCGTCGGTGCCGAAGGCGATTTTGACGCCGGCCTTGTATGCCTTGCCGGCGGTGGCCATGATCACCGGGCCAACTTGCTCGGCTTTGCGCGCTACCTGCGGCGGAAACCAACCTTGCTTCGCCTTTTCCATCACGAACTGGCCGGCGATGATGGTGGGTACGTACCAGGTGCCGTGCTCTTTCATCAACTTGATGTCTTGCGCATCCATGAAGGTGCCGTGCTCGATCGAGTCGACACCGCCCAGTACGGCGCGGCGAATGCCTTCGGCGCCGTGCGCGTGGGCGGCCACGGTGAAACCGTAATCGTGCGCGGCGGTGACCACGGCCTTGATCTCCTCCAGTGTCATCTGAGGATTTTCGGCGCTGGTGCCTTCGTCCAGCACGCCGCCCGAAGGCATGATCTTGATCAGGTCGGCGCCGTCTTTGTAATGCTGGCGCACCGCCTTCCACGCGTCGGCGGGCGAGTTGATGATGCCGTCCTTCGGAGCCGGGTCGCCCTGCAGATCCCAGCGGTAGCCGTTGGTCGGATCGGCATGGCCACCGGTGGTGCCGATAAACTGGCCGGCGCTGAAGATGTGCGGGCCGGGCACGATGCCAGCGTTGACCGCGTTGCGCAGCGCGATCGACTCGTTGTGGTCGTCGCCCAGGTTACGCACGGTGGTGAAACCAGCCAGCAGGGTGCGTTTGGCGTAGACCGTGCTGCGGATTGCGTAATCGGCCGGATTGAGCCGGAACCGGTCGCTGTAGGTGCTCTTGCTGAACTCCGAGGTCAGGTGCGTGTGCGAGTCGATCAGTCCCGGCATGCAGGTGGCATCGGCCATCTTGATGTGCCGGAATGGCTTGCCCGCCGCATTTGCCGCCCTGCGGTACGGCTCGGCGTCGAGCGACCCCGCATGCATTTCCTTGATATGGCCGGCTTCGACGACCAGGGTGGTTTCGCCAAGCATCTTGCCCGCCGCGGTGTCGAGCAGGCGCGCGCAATCGAGCACGCTGACCTGATCTGCGCTGGACGCAGCGCGAGGCGGTGCATCGGCAGTGGCGGCGGCGAGCGGAAAGCACGACACCATGGCGACGACGAGCAAGCGGCGATGCATGGTCATGGATGGAGCCCTGGGTGGAAGTGGATTCATCCTACTCGGCTGTGCTGGCGCCGTCTGGAGCGTCAGCCGTCCGGCGCGCCCGCTCGGCGGTCGGCGCCGTCACGCCTGTCGTGCTCGTGTTGTTCGGTGTCGACATGGCGCTCATGCAGGTCCGATGTGGAGGCGTCATCGAGCAGCGGATTTGCCACCACGGATGGCGCTTCCAGCGCGCTGAGCGGATCGACTTCAGGTTGTTCCTTGTCGCCGCCGGGGGTGATCTTGAGGATCGAGTGGCGTACTTCGCGCGAGAGGATGACGCGGGCGTCGCGGACCAGATCCTCCAGTGCGTTGTCGTAGTCGAGCTTGCCGTCGTCGTCGGTCCAGACCACCTTGCGTTCACGCAATTTCTGGATGAATCCGCGGAACAAGGCCTTGTCGAAGAATTCCGGGGCGGATAGTTCGTTGAGCAGACTCAGGCGCTGCGCGGTGAGCGTGCACGCATTCTCCAGTTCGGCGGCAGTGAGCGTATGCGGGCCGTTCTTGGCTAGCGCCGCGATGGTGATGTAGTAGCGCTCGAAGGCCTGGATCAGGCTGCGCGCGATCACCCGTAGCTGGAACGCGCTGTCTTCCTGACCGGCGCTACGCTCGAGCGAGCGGCCGTCATTATTGGATTCGAGCAAGCCGCGCCGCACCAGGAAGTCGATGGTCGCTTGCAACTGCTGCGTGAAACCATCCGCATCCCACGGCAGAAAAAGCTCGCCCTGGATGAACGGGTAGACGACGCGGCCCAGGCGCAATATCCCGTCACGTGACATGCGCCGGTTGTTGAGGAAACAGCAAGCGACCCAGGCCGCGCTGGCCATCAGGTGCAGTACGTTGTTGCGGAAATAGCTGAGCAATACCGCCTGCTCGCCATTGACCGTGAGCACGTCGCCAAGCGGGTGCTTTGTGCGCTCGATCCAGCGCATCTGCTCGCCGTAGGCGATGATCGCGGCGGGGTTCATCGGGGTCAGCGTGACGCGATCTGAATACGGTAGCTCTTCAATCAGCGCCTTGCTCAGCTCCAGCTGAGTCAGCATGTCGCGCTCGGACATTGCGTGCTTGGGCGTGGCCAGCAGGGCCAGCGCCAGCAGATTGATCGGGTTGACGTCGGCGGCGCGATTGATGTTGATGTGGATTTGTTGGGCGAGTCGGTCGACCAGCGCGTTCAGCCACTCCGGCTTTGCTTCCGGGTCGGTGTTGGCGGTGCGCCAGTCGGGACTGACCGCGTCCAGCAGCGGCGTCAGTTCGATCGGCTCGCCGAAGTTCAACGCCACGTGGCCGTAGCGCTGACGCAATACCTTCAGGCCCTTGAGCAGGCCGAGCAGGG
>CAJDWA010000018.1_pt1 | contig 17373 bp, 13 predicted proteins | sample 7391461 | NCBI WGS metagenome assembly CAJDWA01 (sample SAMEA7055726, study PRJEB34461) | soil metagenome | biome: terrestrial ecosystem; feature: Peninsula; material: soil | place: Antarctica | collected 2016 | reverse complement strand
ACCAAACTGATCCACGGCGGCTTGCGTTACCTTGAGCAGTACGAGTTTCGGCTGGTAGCCAAGGCACTCGCCGAACGCGAGGTGATTCTGCGTCTTGCGCCACATATCACCTGGCCGATTCATTTCGTCCTCCCGCACGAATCGCATTTACGACCGGTGTGGCTCATCCGGTTGGGCCTGCTGTTGTACGACAGCCTGGGCGCGGGCCATCGAACCTTGGCAGATTCTCGTGCAGTCGACCTGCGGCAGCATGTCAGCGGCGACCCGCTGAAGGACCAGTACTCGCGCGGCTTCGTGTATTCCGATGGCTGGGTGCAGGACGCGCGTCTGGTTGTACTCAATGCCATGGATGCCGCGCGGCGTGGTGCTGATATTCGCGTGCAAACGCGCTGTGTCGAAGCCCATGTCGAAGCCGGACTGTGGCTGGCGCAAGTGCAAGACTCCGACGGCCGGCGCCATACGGTGCGCGCACGCGCGCTGGTCAACGCGTGTGGTCCATGGGCCGGGTCCTTCCTTGGCGTCGTACTGGGTCGAGCCCAGCATCGCAAGGTACGGTTGGTCAAAGGCAGTCACATCGTGCTGCCCCGGTTGTTTGACCATGAGTATGCTTATCTCTTCCAACAACCGGATCGCCGCATCGTCTTCGCGATTCCGTACGAGTCCGATTACACCCTCATTGGCACCACGGATGTTGATTACCATGCCGATCCAGCCAGCGTGCATATCGAGACTGATGAGAGACGATACTTGTGCGATGCGGTGAATCGTTATTTCCGTGTTCCGGTGCGGGTCGAGGATGTGGTCTGGAGCTACAGTGGCGTGCGCCCGTTGCTTGACGAGGGCGGTGACGCGAAATCGGTCAGCCGCGACTACCATATCGAACTCGACACGGCTGAGGGCGCGCCGTTGCTCAATGTTTTCGGCGGCAAGATCACGACCTATCGGCGGCTGGGGGAAGAGGCGGTCGACCTGTTGGCGGACGCCCTCGACGTGAATCAAAAAGCCTGGACCGAGCACGGTGATCCGTTGCCCGGAGGCGATTTTGCCGATGCAGAGCGTTTGGTTGCCGCATGGTCACAACGCTGGCCATGGTTGCCGGTGGCACTGGCACATCGCTGGCTGCGTCATTACGGCACGTGCACGGCTATCCTGCTTGGCGATGTAGCTGGCATGGATGATCTCGGGCAACACTTTGGCGCCCAGCTCTACCAGCGCGAAGTCGACTATCTCGTCCGCCACGAATGGGCTCGCACTAGTGAAGATATTCTCTGGCGCCGAACCAAGCTGGGACTACGCATGAGCGAGGACGAGAGCCGACGTCTGCAAGACTATCTGGATACAGCAGTGCCACGGCTGAGACGTGGATCAGCGGACGAAGCCGCGAGGGCGCCAGTATGAGCGCAGGACCCGGTCTCATTGTCGCCATCGACCAAGGCACGACCAGCTCGCGCGTGCTGATATTCGATGCGCAGGGACACGTCGTGTCATCGGCGCAGCGCGAGTTCGAGCAGATCTTCCCGCGATCGGGTTGGGTGGAACACCGCCCGCGCGACATCCTGACCAGCGTCCAGGTTACCCTGGCCGAAGCGATGCATCATGCCAATCTCGATGCGTCGGCGGTGGCCGGCATCGGCATCACCAACCAGCGTGAGACCACGGTGGTATGGGATCGAAAGACCGGCGAGCCGGTGTACAACGCGCTGGTCTGGCAGTCGCGGCATTCGGCCGAGTTGTGCCGGGACATGCGCAGCGAAGCGGTCGACGCGCTGGTGCGCGAGCGCACCGGCCTGTTGCTGGACGCCTACTTTTCCGCCACCAAACTGGCTTGGCTGTTCCGACATGTCGACGGCGTGCGCGAGCGCGCGCAACGTGGTGAGTTGCTGTTCGGCACCATCGACAGCTGGTTGGTGTGGAACCTCACCGGCGGCAAGGTCCATGTCACCGACGTCAGCAATGCCTCGCGCACTTTGCTCTACAACATCCACAAGCAATGCTGGGATGAGGATCTGCTCGCGCTGTTCGGCGTCCCCGCCTCGATGCTGCCCGAAGTGCGTGGTTGCAGCGAAATCTACGGCCGCATCGAACCGAAGTATTTCTTCGGTCGCGACGTCCCCATTTGCGGCATCGCCGGCGATCAACAGGCAGCGCTGTTCGGGCAGGCCTGTTTCGAACCGGGCATGGCCAAGAACACCTATGGCACGGGCTGTTTCATGCTGATGAACACGGGCACCGTTGCCGTCCCGTCGCAACGAGGCCTGCTGAGCACGGTAGCCTGGAAGGTGGACGGGCAGATCGAATATGCGCTCGAAGGCAGCGTCTTCGTGGCGGGTGCGGTGGTGCAATGGCTGCGCGACGGCCTGCGCATGCTGGACAATGCTGCCGAATCGCAAGCTTGTGCCGAGAGCGTATCGTCCACCGACGGGGTCTATCTGGTGCCCGCTTTCGTCGGTCTTGGCGCGCCGTACTGGCGCAGCGATGTGCGTGGCGCGATGTTTGGATTGTCGCGCGGCACTCGCAAGGAGCATCTGGTGCGCGCGGCACTGGAGGCGATGGCGTACCAGACCCGCGACGTACTGGCGGCGATGGAAGCCGATGCCGACATAACGCTCAAAGAGTTGCGCGCCGATGGTGGCGCCATCGCCAACGATTTTTTGGCCCAGTTCCAGAGCGACATCCTAAATGTGCCTCTAGTGCGCCCCAAGATCGCCGAAACGACCGCGCTGGGTGCCGCCTATCTGGCGGGCCTGGCGGTAGGCGTATGGGACAACCGTGAGCAGATCGCGAAGCTGTGGCAGGTGGACCGACGCTTCGAGCCGGCCATGGAAGAGTCCGTTCGCGAACGTCTGTATGGCGGATGGCAAGCGGCGGTGCAGGCCACAATGGGTTTCCGCGTCGACTGAGCACGGCGAGACGTAATCGTGGTGCGGATCAGTCCAGCGCGTAACCGAACTGGTCGAGGAATGCCGCAGCGAATTCGTCGTAGCTGAAACGCTGGTTCTGGGTACCCGGGTGCTCGACCTTCAGCGCGCCCATCAGTGAGGCGATGCGCCCGGTGGTTGGCCAGTCCTTGCCATGCATGATGCCGAAGATCAGGCCCGCCCGGTACGCGTCACCACACCCGGTCGGATCGATGACGGCGCGTTCCCGTGCCGGTGGAATGTGATGATCTTCACCGCCGGCGTGGATGATGGAGCCACGCGGGCCCTGGGTCACGATATAGGCGGTGACACGACTGGCGATCTCCTCGGCGCTCCAGCCGGTGCGCTTCTGCAGAAGCTGGGATTCGTAATCGTTGACGATCACATAGGTGGACTTGCCGATCATCGATCGGAATTCGTCGCCGTTGAAAAGCGGCATCGCCTGGCCGGGATCGAAGATAAACGGTACGCCCCGCGCGGCGAATTCGTCGACATGCTGCAACATCGCCTCGCGGCCGTCCGGTGCCACGATCGCAAAGTCGATCTGCGCGATGTCGCGCACATGGTTTTCCTGCGCGCTGGACATCGCCCCGGGATGAAAGGCGGTGATCTGGTTGTTGTCCAGGTCGGTGGTGATGAAGCATTGCGGGGTGAACTGGTCGTCGAATACGCGTACGCCATCCAGCCGGATGCCGCATTCCTCCATGTGTCGCCGATAGGGAGCAAAATCCTGGCCCACTGCAGCCACCGGCAACGGATCACCGCCCAGCAGTTTGAGGTTGTAGGCAATATTGCCGGCGCAACCGCCGAACTCACGACGCATCCTGGGGACCAGGAACGACACGTTCAAGATATGCATCTGGTCGGGAAGAATGTGGTTCTTGAACTGATCCTGGAACACCATGATGGTGTCGTAGGCCAGAGATCCGCAGATAACGGCAGGCATGATGCGAGGAAATCCTGATGCTGTGTGGAGGGCTGCGAATGGCATGGTCCGCAGATGCCGGGCCGAATGTTGGCAGTCAAAGGCCGTCATCGTAGCCCCATCTGCTCGCGCTGGCGACTCTCGGTCGCGTGGCGCACTTCATTCCGAGGTACAGGAGATCCGCTTAGGGCCGTGTTGTGCAAGGATTTCTTAACGTCATTGTCCTTGCGCGGACTGGTTGGGCTGACTAGACTGGTGAGCTTGATTTTAAGCCTGGCTCAACCACGGCGGACCCATGTTCAAGAAGTTCCGCGGCATCTTTTCCAACGACATCTCCATCGATCTCGGCACCGCCAATACGCTGATCTACGTACGTGGGCAGGGCATCGTCCTGAACGAGCCCTCGGTCGTGGCCATCCGGCAGGATCGCGGCCCTGGCGGCCCGCGCACGATCGCGGCGGTGGGCGGCGATGCCAAGCGTATGCTCGGGCGCACGCCGGGCAACATTGCGACCGTCCGGCCGATGAAGGACGGCGTGATCGCCGACTTCACCATGACCGAGGCGATGCTCCAGCATTTCATCAAGCAGGTGCACAAATCGCGTTTCCTGCGCCCCAGCCCGCGTGTGCTGGTTTGCGTACCGTGCGGTTCGACCCAGGTCGAGCGGCGCGCGATCAAGGAATCGGCCGAAGGCGCCGGTGCGCGCGACGTGTTCCTGATCGAGGAGCCGATGGCGGCAGCGATCGGTGCCGGTATCCCGGTCCATGAAGCACGTGGCGCGATGGTGCTGGACATCGGCGGCGGTACCTCCGAAGTGGCGGTGATCTCGCTCAACGGCATCGTTTATTCGCAGTCGGTACGTGTCGGCGGAGACCGCTTCGACGAGGCGATCATCAATTACGTGCGTCGCAACCACGGCACCCTTATCGGGGAATCCACCGCCGAGCGGATCAAGCTGCAGATCGGTTGCGCGTTCCCGCAGGATGACGTCAAGGAGATAGAGATCTCCGGTCGCAACCTGGCCGAGGGCGTGCCGCGCATGTTCACGATCAACTCCAACGAAATCCTCGAGGCGCTGCACGAGCCGCTTGCCGGTATCGTGGCGGCGGTGAAATCGGCGCTGGAGCAGACCCCGCCAGAGCTGTGCTCGGACGTGGCCGAGCGCGGTATCGTGCTGACCGGTGGTGGTGCGTTGTTGCGCGATCTCGATCGGCTGATCTCCGAAGAAACAGGCCTGCACGTGCAAGTGGCGGATGATCCGCTGACCTGCGTGGCCCGCGGTGGCGGCAAGGCGCTGGAGCTGATCGATCAGCATGGCAGCGACTTCTTCTCGCCCGAATAACGCGCGGTAACCGGGGCCGCGATGGCGCGCGCACGTGACGGATCTTCCCCACTGTTTGCCGGCAATGCGGCGGGTACGCTGCGGCTGATCGGTTACCTCGCGCTCGCGGTCGTACTGATGGTGCTTGACCAGCGTAACGGTTGGCTGTGGCGGTTGCGTTCGGCTGCTTCGGCGGTGGTGGAGCCGGTCTATCGGCTGGCCGGCTTGCCGGCTGCGGGAGTTCAAACCCTCAGCGTCGCCTTTTCCGATCGTCAACACTTGACCTCGCAGAATCAACGCCTGCGCGAGGACCTGTTGCTGGCCAATGCGAAATTGAACCGCATGGCGGCGGTGGCGGAACAGAATGAGCGTTTGAAAGAGTTGCTCGATACCCAGCATAGTCTGGGGCTCAACGTGCAACTGGCACGGGTCATCGGCGTGGATCTGGGTGCCTACCGCTACCAGCTGACCTTGAACATGGGCTCGCGTGACGATGTCAAGCCGGGGCAGCCGGTGATCGATGCGCATGGCGTGATGGGTCAGGTGAAAGAGGTGCTGCCGCACACCGCCGTGGTCATGCTGATCACCGATCCGTCGCACGCGATTCCGGTCACCATCGCGCGCACCGGCTTGCGCACGGTCGCCTATGGCACGCGAGATGGCAACCAGTTGAGCTTGCCGAACCTGCCGCTGGCCGCGGACGTTCGCGCGGGCGACAAGCTTCTCACCTCCGGCATTGGCGGCCGTTTTCCGCCGGGTTTCCCGGTTGGCAGGATAGATCAGGTCTCGACGGCAGCCACCGGCATGTTCCAGGTCGCGCTGGCACAACCGTCGGCAGATATCGATCGCAGCACCGACGTGTTGTTGCTGCATGATCAGGCCGAGCCGGACGGACCGCCGGCCTTGCTCGATCCGGTGGGCCCGCCCGAACCGGCCTCGCCGCCGCCAGTCGCCAAGTTGCCCTCTCGCAGCGGGATGTCGCGATGAGCCGGCAGCGATTGAGCCAGTGGTGGTTCATCGGCACGCTGGCCGCGGCGTTGCTGTTGATGCTGGTACCTCTGCCAGGCGCACTGCGGCCGTTCAAGCCGTATTGGCCGGCATTGGTCCTGCTGTACTGGACGCTGGAATCGGAAGATCGGGTGAACCTGGGCCTGGCATTCGGTGTGGGCCTGTGTGCCGACTTGCTCGATGGCGTGCTGCTGGGCGAGCAAGCCCTGCGCCTGTGTGCGTTGACCTTCATAGCGCTGCGCTTCCGTTCGCGGCTGCGTTTTTTCCCGATGTGGCAGCAGGCGTTGGCGGTTCTTGCGCTGCTGCTGAACGATCGCGTCCTGTTGCTGATCGTTCGCATGCTCGCCGGCGCTTCGTTGCCACCCGCCAGCTGGTGGGTCGCACCCTTCGTCGGTGCGGCACTGTGGCCGTTCCTGTTCCTGTTGCTAGACGATCTGCGCGCGCGACTGCGTATCCAGTGAGATGAGAAACCGGCGAACCCTCAAGGATGCCCGCGGCGAAAGCGCCCTGTTCCGGCGTCGTGCCCTGGCCGGCTTTGTGCTGATCTTGCTGGGCCTGGGCGGGTTGGTCGGTCGTTATGTGGTGTTGCAGGTGTCGCGGCACGCCGAGTTCGCCACCCGCGCCACCAACAACCAGGTCAAGCCGCGCGCGATACCGCCGGCACGCGGGCTGATCTACGATCGCCATGGGGTCGTATTGGCCGACAACGTACCGGCGTTCCGGCTCGAAGTAGTACCCGAGCAGATTACGGACATGCCGGCCGTGCTGGCGCGCCTGGGCAAGGTGGTGCCGCTGGACCAGGACGATATCAACGCGTTCAACAAGCAGCTCAAGCAAAGCCGACGTTTCGACAGCGTGCCGCTGAAAATGCACTTGACCGAAGACGAGATCGATCGTTTCGCGGTCAATCGCTGGCGTTTCCCCAACGTCGACGTGGTCCCTTACCTGACCCGGCATTATCCGTTTGGTGATCTGTTCGCGCACCTGGTCGGCTATGTCGGGCGCATGGACGCGGACGATCTTCAGCGGCTCGATCCGGATCGCTACCAAGGCACCAGCCACGTCGGTCGCAGCGGTCTGGAGCGCTCTTATGAAGACGTGCTGCATGGCAAGCCCGGTTACGAGCTGCTGGAGGTGAATGCGGATGGCCGCACTCAACACGTGCTCGAAACCCATTCGCCGACGCCGGGCAAGAACCTGTATTTAAGTATCGACGTGCGGATCCAGCGGGCCGCCGAAACTGCGTTCGACGGACGCCCCGGCGCGGCGGTGGCGATCGATCCGCGCAACGGCCAGGTGCTGGCGATGGTCAGCGTGCCCACGTTCGACCCGAACCTGTTCGTCAACGGCATCAGCCGCGCCGACTACGCCGCGCTGACCGGTAATCCGGACACGCCGTTGTACAACCGTGCCTTGCGCGGGGTGTATCCGCCCGGTTCCACGGTCAAGCCGCTGGTCGGTCTGGCCGGACTGGAAACCGGCCTGCGCACGCCGCAGGACACCGTCGTGTCCACCGGCATCTTCTACATTCCCGGGCAGACCCGCGGTTATCGCGACGACCAGCGTGGCGGCGTGGGTCGGGTTGACCTGGCCGGCGCGATCGAGCAATCGGTAAACACCTATTTCTACAAGCTGGCCCTGGACATGGGCATCGACCGGTTCAGCAAATACATGGCCAAATTCGGCTTCGGCCGACCCACAGGGATCGACCTGATCGGTGAATCGTCCGGCGTGCTGCCCTCGCGCGAATGGAAGGCGGCGAACATGAAGGAGCCGTGGTATCCCGGTGAGACCGTGATCGCCGGCATCGGCCAGGGATTCTGGGCGGTGACGCCGTTGCAGCTCGCCCATGCCATCGCTACCTTCGCCGGCCACGGCGTTCCTTACGCGCCGCGCTTGGTGATGGCGACGCAGAACGGCGCCAATGCCGAACACCAGCTGCTGGTCAACCCCGCTAGCGGACCGTCCGTGATTGACAGGCCAGCCGATTGGGACGCCGTCAGCCTGGGCATGCAGCGCGTGATGAATGGCCAGCGCGGTACCGGACGAGCGTTGGCGGCAGGCTTTCCGTACCGGCTGGCGGGCAAGAGCGGCACGGCCGAGCGTTACTCGCGCACTTCCAGTGCCTTTGACGATCGCAGCAATCTCGCGTATCTGGCCAGTCGCAACCGCGCCTGGTTCGAGGTTTATGCGCCCGCAGATGATCCACAAATCGCGGTGGTGGTGTTGCTGGAGGCAGGGGCATGGGGATCGTCCTCGGCCGGTCCCATCGCGCGCAAGATTCTCGACGCCTGGCTGGCCACCCATGACGGCGTGATTCCGGGCAGTGCGCGGCTGCCGACTACCGCGCCGGTGAGTGCGCCGTCGGCCCCGGTCGCGGCCCCACCGAATACGGCCAGGCCCGATGCCGCAAATACACCCGTGGCTGCCTCCGACGGAGCGCGTCCATGATCCAGGTGATGTATACGCGCATGCGCCGCCTCGCGCGCCGTACCCTGACCCGGCCGCGTATCGACCTGCCGCTGGCGGCCGGCCTGTTCCTGCTCGCGCTGATCGGACTGGCCACGCTCTACAGTGCTGGCGATCAGAGTCTTGCGCTGGTCGGCGGCCAGTCCGCTCGCTTTGTGCTGGGCGGCGCCTTGTTGCTGCTGGTGTCACGCATTCCGCCGTCTGTCTTGCGCAGTTGGACACCTTGGCTGTACGTGGGTAGCACCGGCTTGCTGGTGCTGGTGGCGCTCCTCGGTGAGGGCCGCGGTTCGATGCGCTGGCTGGATCTGGGTGTGATGCGTTTCCAGCCGTCCGAACTGCTCAAGTTGACCACGCCGATGATGGTTGCCTGGTATCTGCATCCACGCCAGTTGCCGCCGGGCTGGCGAGACATCGTGATGGTCGGATTGCTGATCGCGATTCCGGTCGGGCTGATCGCCGAGCAACCGGACTTGGGCACGGCGGTGCTGGTAGCCGCGGCCGGCGCGTTCGCGCTGTTCCTGTCCGGCATGGCGTGGTGGCGCATCGGCCTGATCGTTGGCGCGGTCGTCGGGATGATTCCCGTGGGTTGGCATTTCCTGCATCAATACCAGCGCGATCGCGTGCTGACCTTGCTCAATCCGGAGTCCGATCCACTGGGCAACGGCTGGCACATCATCCAGTCGCAAATCGCGGTCGGTTCTGGCGGTGTCTTCGGCAAGGGCTGGCTGCACAGCTCGCAATCGCGGTTGGATTTTCTGCCCGAGCACACCACCGATTTTATCTTCGCGGTATTTTCCGAAGAGTTCGGTCTGATCGGCGTGTGCGTGCTGATCGCGTTGTATGCCTTCGTCATCGGCCGCAGCCTGTGGATCGCGATGGAGGCGCGCGATACCTATTCGCGCCTGCTCGCCGGTGCGATCGGCATGAGCTTCTTCGTCTATGTGTTCGTCAACGGCGGCATGGTTGCCGGCATGCTGCCGGTGGTCGGCGTGCCGATGCCGATGATCAGTTACGGCGGCACTTCGGCGGTGTCGCTGTTGACCGGTTTTGGCGTGCTGATGTCGATCCATGCGAACCGCAAGACGCATATCTGAATCCGGCCATCATCGCGTCAGCGGATCGCCCGAAGTTGCTCGGGCCTGCATGGTAGGCTCTCGATGCCCCTGTATTTTCGCCAGCGAAGGCCCTGCATGACCAAGTATTGCGTGTTCTGTCCACTCCGATACGGAGCCATGTTTTTGCTGTTGTGGATCGGCGGGACCAGCGTGGCGCTGGCCGTGACCCATCCGGGGCAGGCGGAGCTGGTACAAGAGGTGGCCCGCGATACGGGCAAGGACCCGCAGGCGCTGAACGCACTGCTGGATCGCGCGAAGATGCAGCAAAGCATCCTCGACGCGATCAGCCGCCCGGCCGAGAGCAAGCCATGGAAGGACTACCGACCGATTTTCATGACCCCCGCGCGCATCGACGGCGGCGTGGCGTTCTACCAGACGCATCGTGCGCTGCTCGACCGGGTCGCCGGTGAATACGGCGTGCCACCGCAATATATCGCGGCGATTATCGGGGTGGAGACGAATTACGGCCGCATCGTCGGCAGCTACAAAGTGCTTGATGCGCTGGTGACGTTGGCCTTTCACTACCCGCCACGCGCGAAGTTCTTTCGCGAGGAGCTGAAAACCCTGCTCGAATTGCCCGACAGCAAGCTGGCCGGACCGCTGGATACGCTGGTCGGTTCCTACGCGGGCGCGCAGGGTTGGGGCCAGTTCATGCCTTCGAGCATTCGCGATTATGCAGTCGACGAGGATCACGACGGTCGCATCGACCTGCATGACTCGGCCGACGACATCGTGGCCAGCGTCGCGAACTATCTTCACGCGCATGGGTGGGAAAGTGGTGCGCCGGTGGTAGCGCGCGCGCAACCGGACGCGAAGGCCCAAGTGATCAGCGTCAAAGACTTCACGCCAACGTGGCCATTGGAGCAGTTCGTGGCCTGGGGCTATGCACCGTTTCAAAAGCTGGATCCGGGCATGCTGGCCAGTTTGCAGAAGTTCGATGGTGCGAGCGGGCCGGAATATTGGTTCACCTTCCAGAACTTCTATGTGATCACCCGCTACAACCGCAGCCCGCTGTACGCGATGGCGGTCGACCAGCTGGCACAGGCAATTGCCGCTGGCGTGGACCGGGCGGACACCGCGCAATGAGGGCGGCCGGCGTCGCCGGTTTGTTGCTGGCGAGTATCTTGTTGGCGGCATGCAGCGGCAACCGCAGCCGACCTGCGCATGGCACGACCAGTCATCGTGGCCATCATCGTGGCCCGGTGACGGCCACCACGCCTGCCGCCACTGACCATGGCATTCAGGACGATCTCCACCGGCCTCAATCCAGTCGTTATCGCGACGGCGCCGACAGCGTGCCGCCACCGATTGACGTCAGCAAGCTGGCTGAGCCGGTGCCGAAGGTCGAGCCGCGCTCGCGCTACGGCAACAAGTCGCCCTATGCCGTGCGCGGGAAGGATTACCGCGTGCTGCCGACGGCGCGTGGCTACGACAAACGCGGAATCGCCTCGTTCTACGGCAACAAGTTCCACGGCTACAAGACCTCCAGTCTCGAAACCTACGACATGTACGCCTTCACCGCGGCCAGCACCACGCTGCCGCTACCCAGCTATGCGCGGGTGACCAACCTGGACAACGGCAAGAGCGTGATCGTGCGGGTTAACGATCGTGGCCCGTTCCACGACAACCGCCTGATCGACTTGTCCTATGCGGCGGCCGTGAAGATCGGCATCTGGCCCAAGGGCACCGGCCTGGTCGAGGTGCGCGGCATCGATCCGGGGCATCCCGGGAAGGAACTGCCAGCGCCGGGCGAGGTCACAAGCGGACACCCTGGGATCTATCTGCAAGTGGGCGCGTTTGCCGACACGGACAACGCGAACCGGTTGGCGCAACGCCTGCGCAACGCCAAGCTCGGCACGGTGCAGGTTATCGACAGCACGGTCGACGGACGTCGCCTGCGCCGCGTGCGGATCGGCCCACTGGCCAGCGTCAAGCGCGCCGACGAGGTCAGCCGCCGGATTGAACAGATGGGTCTGCCGCAACCCCAGGTCGCGGTAGACTGAACAGAATTTGCGCATGCTTCTCCGTCACCCCGGCGCCCGCAACGCCGATCTCCAGAAACCGGAATTGAAAATACGATGAATTTCTTTCGACGTTCCCTGATGCCGTTTGTCGCCGCCGCGGTTGTGCTTGCGGGTGTCGCGGTGGCCCAGACTCCTCCGCCTCATCCCTCACCAGTACCGCGCCCGGCGATGCCGGCGACGCCAATACCGCCGCCGCCGGTTGTCGATGGCGCGAGCTGGGTGCTGATGGATTACGCCACCGGCCAGATCCTGGCCTCGAAAGAGCCGGATGCGCGCCGCGCGCCGGCATCGCTGACCAAGGTCATGACCGACTACGTGGTGTCCGCCGAGATCGCCAACGGACGCGTCCACCCCGACGATGCGGTGAATATCAGCGAGCACGCGTGGCGCGGTGGCGGCGCCGGCACCGATGGCTCCACCAGCTTCCTCAAGCTCGGCAGCAAGGTCTCGCTGATGGACCTGCTCAAGGGCATGATCGTGCAGTCCGGCAATGACGCGGCGATCGCTCTGGCTGAGCACACCGCAGGCACGGAGGACGCCTTCGCCAACCTGATGAATGCCTATGCCAAGCAGCTTGGCATGGTCAACACCCACTTCTCCAACGCCTCTGGTTATCCGGTGGACAACCACTACAGCTCGGCGCGTGATGTGGCGATCCTGTCGCGCGCATTGATCCGCAATTTTCCCGAGGACTACGCGATCTCGGCGATCAAGGAATACGAGTGGAACGGGATCAAGCAGCAGAACCGCAATGAGTTGCTGTGGCGCGACCCGTCGGTGGACGGCATCAAGACCGGCCATACCGCCGATGCCGGCTACTGCCTGGATGCCTCGGCCAAGCGCGGCGACCAGCGCATGATCGCGGTGGTGATGGGCGCCAGTTCCAACAAGGCGCGCGCTGATTCGGCGATCGCCTTGCTCAATTACGGCTTCCGCGTCTACGAGACCCACAAACTTTATGACGCCAGCAAGCCGCTGGCCACGCCGCGACTGTGGAAAGGCGCCGCGAACAAGCTGCCGCTGGGCGTGGCAAACGAAGTCTTGGTCACAGTCAAGACCGGCGAGTACGACAAGCTCAAGGCCACCATGGACATCCCCGCGACACTGATTGCGCCGTTCAAGAAGGGCCAGCAGGTCGGCACGCTGCGGGTCACCCTGGACGGCAAGCCGGTGCAATCGGTGCCGCTGATTGCGCTGGATGACGCGCCGCAAGGCGGCTTCTTCTCGCGCCTGTGGGACAGCATCCTGTTGTGGTTCCATCACGACAAGGGCAATACCGAACAGGCCACGGACGCCAAGTGATGCAGCCGATTGATTTCAGCAAGGCGAAGCAGGAAGGCAAGGGCTTCCAGTTCCCCGGTGAGTTCGAGATCACCGCGGTGGGCAACGCCAGCGCCAACCTGCCGACCCATGTGCCACAGTTGCTCGAGGCCGCCGGCCTGCATGTGCTGCATGAAACGGTGCGACATCGGCATTCCGGCGCCGGCAATTTCGTCTCGGTCACGGTGGGCTTTCGCTGTGAGAGCCGCGAGCAGTACGAGGCGGCGCATCAGGCGCTGCGCGAAAGCCCGGATATTCGCTATACGCTTTGAGCGGAATCAGGAATAGGAAGTCGGGAATCGAAAGCGTTCCCCTCACCTGTGACGAATATTCCGGTCACCCTTCAAGTTTTCCTGTCGACACGATGATGCCGTGAATACCGATTCCCGATCCCCCATTTCCGACTCCCGGCCACTCAAAATCCGCCGCCTCGGTCGCCAGCCCTACGCGACGACCTGGAAGGCGATGAGTGCGTTCACCGACAACCGTACTGCCGATACGTGCGACGAACTGTGGTTGTTGGAGCACGACCCGGTGTTCACCCTGGGCCAGGCCGGCAAGATGGAGCATGTGCTGGCGCCGGGCGACATTCCGGTGTTGCCGGTCGATCGCGGCGGCCAGGTGACCTACCACGGCCCGGGCCAGATCGTTGGCTACCCGCTGATCGACCTGCGTCGGGTCGGCGTAGGCGTGCGTGAACTGGTGCGCCGCATCGAGCAGTCGCTGATCGATACGCTGGCCCACTGGAACGTGCCCGCAGACCGCCATGAGGGCGCGCCCGGTGTGTACGTGGGCGAGGCCAAGATTGCCGCGCTGGGCCTACGTGTGCGCCGCGGCTGCAGTTTTCACGGACTGGCCTTCAATGTGGCCATGGATCTGGAGCCGTTTCAGCGCATCAACCCTTGCGGTTACAAGGGTTTGGCGGTTACGCAGCTGTTAGACTTGGGCGGTCCGTCGCGGCTGGCAGACGTCGAAGAAGTGCTCGCCGACGAATTCTGCCGGCAGTTTGGCTTCGTCGCCGAGCCGGCCGCTGCCCTGATCCCTGAACTCCCCGCCCGCGCGGCGGTCTGAGCTGACTAGATGAGTGAAACAAACACCGCTTCGTCCAAAGCCATCCCGATCCAGGTCGTGGCAGGAACCCCGGCCGTCGACAAGCAGCTCGGCAATGACAAGATCGCGCTGAATCGTGCCGGTTTCGACACCAACGTGCCGATCCTGCGCAAGCCTAGTTGGATTCGCGTACGCCTGCCGCCAGGCAATGCGGTGCAACAACTGAAGGCGCGCTTGCGCGAAAACTCGCTGGTCACCGTATGCGAGGAAGCCTCCTGCCCCAACATCCACGAGTGCTTCAGCCACGGCACCGCCACCTTCATGATCCTTGGCGAGGTGTGTACCCGGCGCTGCTCGTTCTGCGACGTGGCGCATGGCCGGCCGCAACCGCCAGATGAACTGGAGCCGGCGCGATTGGCACAGACCATCGCCGACATGCGCCTGAAATACGTAGTGATCACCTCGGTCGACCGCGACGACCTGCGCGACGGCGGCGCGGCCCATTTCGCCAGTTGCATCCGCGCCGTGCGGCATTCCAGTCCGAACATCCGCATCGAGATCCTGACCCCCGATTTTCGCGGCAAAGGCCGCATGGAACGCGCGCTGGAAGTGCTCAAGGCATTTCCGCCGGACGTGTTCAATCACAATCTGGAAACCGTGCCGCACCTGTATCGCGAAGTGCGTCCCGGTGCCGACTACCAGTGGTCGCTGGACCTGCTCAAGCGTTTCAAGGCCCAGCATCCGGAGGTGCCGACCAAGTCCGGCATCATGCTCGGCTTGGGCGAGACGCAGGAGCAGGTCCTGCAGACGTTGCGTGATTTACGCGCCCATGACGTCGAGATGATCACTATTGGTCAATACCTGCAGCCCACGCCGCACCATCATCCGGTGGTGCGCTACTGGACGCCCGAAGAATTTGATGCGCTGCGCGTCGCCGGCGAGGCGATGGGTTTCCATCACGTCGCCTCCGGTCCGCTGGTGCGATCGTCCTACCATGCCGACCTGCAGGCCCATGCAGCCGGCGTCACCGAATCAGCCTGAGAGCATCCATGAAATTTCGTCCCGCGCTGGTCCTGCTGCTTATCCTTTTCACCGGCGGCGTCTTCGCGCAATCGGCGGCCGACCTCGGCGCTGGCCCCAAGCAGCGTAAGGCGGCCGTCTGGCCGCTCCAGCCCACGGCTGAGCAAACTCAGGCCGCGCAACTGTCCGCACGTTTCCTGACCCGCTTCCACTACGACGCGCAGCCGCTGGACGATGCGATGTCCGAGCGCATCTACGAGGCGTGGTTCAAGATGCTCGACGGCGACAAGGCGTTCTTCACCCAGCAGGACATGGACAAGTTCGCGCCGCTGAAGACCAAGTTCGATGACGCGATCTGGAACAGCGACCTGTCCGCGCCGTTCTCGGTCTTCAATCTGTACCTGCAACGCGCGGTCAAGCGCATGAGCGATGCGCGCGTCCTGCTCAAGGACGGTTTCGACCTGACCGGCGACGAAAGCTACGAGGTGGATCGCAAGCATGCCGCCTGGCCGGAGAACGAGGCCGCGGCTGACGACCTGTGGCGCAAGCGCACCAAGAACGACTGGCTGCGGCTGAAGCTAGCCGGCAAAGAGGACGCTGAAATCCGCAAGACGCTCGACAAGCGCTACAGCGGCTATATCGACCGGATCAAGCAACTCAACAGCGCCGATGCGTTCCAGAGTTTCATGAACGCCTACGCTGAATCCACCGACCCGCACACCGATTACCTCGGTCCGGAGGCGGCGGAGAATTTCGATATCGCGATGAGCTTGTCACTGCAAGGCATTGGCGCCCAGCTGCAGTCGCGCGAGGAATACACCACCATCGTCAAGCTGATTCCCGGCGGTCCGGCGATGAAGTCGCACAAGTTCAAGCCCGGTGACCGCATCCTGGCCGTGGGCCAGGGCGCGAAAAACCCGATGGTCGACGTGGTCGGCTGGCGCATCGATGACGTGACCGCCCTGATCCGCGGCAAGAAGGGCACCGTGGTACGGCTGGAAACGTTGCCTGCCGACGCCGGCCCGGATGGCAAGCATGAGCTGATCACGCTGGTGCGCGACAAGATCAATCTTGAAGACGCTGCGGCCAGCAAGAAGGTTGTCGAGATCCAGGACGGCGACGTCACCCGAAAGATTGGCGTGATCGATCTGCCCTCGTTCTACTCCGACTTTGGCGCCCGCAGCGCAGGCGACAAGGACTACCGCAGTACCACCCGCGATGTTGCCAAGCTGATCGACGAGTTGAAACAGGAAGGCGTGCAGGGCATCGTGGTGGACCTGCGCAACAACGGCGGCGGCTCGCTGGCCGAGGCCGATTCGATGACCGGTCTGTTTATCGACAAGGGCCCGGTGGTGCAGGTGCGTGATTCGCACGGCGCGGTGCAGGTGCAAGGCGACGACGAAGCCGGCATGGCGTGGAGCGGACCGCTGGCGGTGATGGTCAATCGTGGCACGGCCTCCGCGTCGGAAATTTTCTCTGCAGCGATCCAGGATTACCACCGCGGTCTGGTTATCGGCGAGCCGACTTTCGGCAAGGGCACCGTGCAGACCCTGGTTGATCTGGACCGGTTCAACCAGAGCGCCGGCGAGAAGCCGAAGCTGGGTGAGCTGAAAATGACCATCCAGGAATTCTTCCGCATCAACGGCGGCTCCACCCAGCTGAAGGGCGTGACGCCGGACATTGCATACCCGAAGAATGGCGACGAGAAGGACTTCGGCGAATCGACCTACGACAACGCCTTGCCGTGGACGCAGATTCCTCCGGCCGACTACAAGCCGGTGGCGAACCTCAGCGCCTACCTGCCGCAGCTGATCAAGCAGCATGACGAACGCGTGGGGCAGTCGCCGGCCTGGAAGCTCATGCTCGACGAACTGGCGCAATACAAGAAAATGCGCAACATGAAAACGATCTCGCTGAACCTGGTCACGCGCGAGGCCGAGCGCAAGGAGCAGGAGAAGATCCAGGCCGACTTCCGCGCCCGCCATGTGACCATCGACGGCAGCGATGCTGCATTGATCGACGCGGACAGGGCGCTTGATGATGGCCTCAATCCGAACGAGCGCAGTATCAAAAGCGAGTTGAAGGATGAGAAGGACGCCAAGAAGGCGAAGGATGCCGCGCTCAACGAAACCTCGCACATTCTGTTCGATGCGATCGGTCTGATCGGGGCCGACCCCAAGCTGGCCAGCGAAGTGTTGCCCTA